>Ga0302324_100000099_pt1 | contig 215088 bp, 176 predicted proteins | sample Palsa_T0_1_FD_201949 | JGI IMG/M metagenome (GOLD analysis project Ga0302324, IMG submission 201949) | Peat permafrost microbial communities from Stordalen Mire near Abisko, Sweden - Palsa_T0_1 | ecosystem: Environmental > Terrestrial > Soil > Palsa > Peat permafrost | place: Sweden: Abisko...
CACGCCACCCGGACCAGCGCCATCGCTGCCGCTGAAGTTGTAGAGCACCGTTTCCGTCGTGCCGCTGCCCATCTGCAATTCGCTGCCCATTTTCACTTCATAGATCAGGCCGTTGTTGGACGGGCCTCCGCTAGCAGCCCCATACAGAGCCCCGCCTTTCAGCGTGATGCCTGCCGGCCCCGAGCCATCGGTCCCGTTGAAGCGGTGCAGCACAGTCTCAGTCCACGCCCCGCCTTTCTGCGCAGGAGGCTTCAATCGGAACACGGTGCCGCAGCCCTGCGGGGCGCATCCTGTCCCTCCGCTTGTGGTCGTGCCATAGAGATTTCCGGCAGCGTCCATCACAAGATTGTCATACGGACGTTGTCCATCATTGCCGCCCTGAAAGTTGTACAGCACGGTTTCCGTCCACGTTCCACCAGAAACGGGAGGACTCAATTCAAACACGACACCGCAACCCACACGGCTGCTGCCGCTCGAGCAGTTGCCGGTGCCGCCCTGCGACGTGTTCCCGTACAGGTTCCCGGACTTGTCAAGAATCATCGGTCCTGCGGGAAAACTGCCGTTGGCGCCGTCGAACACAAACAGGGTAGTCTGACTCCAGCCACTGCCGGACGGCGATAGCTCAAACACCGAGCCGTTCGGCAACGAATCTCCCCAAAGGGTAGTGCCATACAGGTTGCCGGCAGAATCGGCCACTAACCCGGCATAGGGAGTTGAATTGCTGACACCGAAGCTGTAAATCACGGCTTCACTCGGACCGCTTGCCAAAGCGCTTCCCAGCAAAATCAGGATTGCGGCAAAACTGGCCAGTAATCCGCCTAAGGCGACCCGGCATTTTGTTGATTTCATCGGAGATACTCCAGAGGTTTAATTGAGCGGTGACATTCAGATGACGCAGAAGCCGCCATGGTTGCCGTAGTCAAAGGCGACCGGCTGAATCCGGATTGCAGGTAGCGCAGCCGTTCAATGGCGTAACGGAATTTCGCAAGCGTGCCAGGCCGTCGCCTGCTCGTAAGCGTGAGCTAGCTGCAGCACCAAATCCTCCCGCCAGTGCGGCCCAGCGATCTGCAGCCCAATAGGCAGCCCGCCCTGCGTAAATCCACAGGGGACCGAAATCGCGGGCAAGCCCCATACATTGAACGGACGCGTATTGCGCAGCAGTCTAAGTTCCGCGGGACGCAGCGCCTCCGGATCAGCTTTCAGGTCAGCAATCGAAGGAGCCGGCATCGGCGTGGTTGGAGTCACCAGCACATCCACATCGGCGAAAACCTTCTCGATGCCGCGCCGCGCATCTTCCAGTTCGCGCCGCCGCTCGATGTACTGCGCCGCCGTGACCGCCTCGCCGCCGCGGATGCGCCGCAACGTTTCAGCCTGATACAACTCCGGGAGCTTCGCCAAGTTCTCCGCGTGATAGGCATAGGCTTCGGCCGCCTGCAAGGTACGGTCGACCGGAACATCGAGCTGCACTTCTTTTATCTCCGCTCCCAAACTCGAAATCTCCCGCAGCGCGCCATCGATCGCCGAAGCAACCTCCGGGTCGAGGTCGTCGAAGAAATATTCGCGCGCCACGCCCACGCGCAACTTCTTCGCGCCCTCGCGCAACCCCGACAAATAATCCGCCACCGGAACATTCAGCGAACCAACGTCGTCCGCATCGTACCCCGCAATCGCCTGAAGGACGATCGAAGCATCCATTACAGTCCTCGCCAGAGGCCCAACGTGATCGAGCGACCGCGAGAGCGGAATCACTCCCCGGCTCGACACGCGACCATAGGTCGGCTTCAAACCGACACAGCCGCAAAGCGCAGCCGGCTCGCGAATCGAGCCCGCCGTGTCGGTCCCAATCGCCGCATAAGCGAGACCCGCGGCCACCGCAGCGGCGGACCCTCCAGACGACCCGCCCGCCATCCGCCCCACGTCCCACGGATTGTGCACATCGCCAAAATGGCTGACCAGCGAACTGCCTCCATAGGCGAACTCATGCAGATTATTCTTCCCGATGATCACCGCCCCCGACTGTCGCAGTCGGCGAACAACCTCGGCATCGTGTCTCGAAACGTTTTCTTTCAGCAGCGCGCTGGCCGCAGTAGTGCGAACCCCGGCCACGTCGATGAGATCCTTCAGCGCCACCGGGACGCCATGCAGCGGTCCCCGCCACTCCCCGCGTAGAATCTCCGCTTCCGCCCGCCGCGCCTCAGCCAAGGCAGACTCAGCCATGACCGTGATGAATGCATTGAGGGTAGGATTCAGTTGCTCAATCCGCAGAAGACACTCCTGAGTAATTTCGACCGGAGAGATTTCTTTCCCCCGCAAGCGCCGGGCGAGGTCGTTGATAGTGGCAAAGTCAGTCATGAAAGCCGAGCCCATTGTAAAGGCAGAGGAATTTTCGGTAGTGGCTCAGTTTGAACTTTCAAGTGTGGCGTCATCCCGAGCGGAGCCGCTTTTCAGGCGGAGGGAGGGATCTCCCGCTCAACCGGCCTAATGCGTAAGCCAAACTGCAGCACTACCGAATTTTCCTCTGCGCTCTCTGTGTCCTCTGTGGTTCTGATTTTTTTCGAACTGGAAGCGCATTCCGCTCCCCCCAAAAGTCCTATAATCGTGCAAGTCGGTCTTGCTGAGAGCGGGAGAAAAACATGGCAGAGATGACGATCGCGCCCGTTGCAACGCACGGCTTTTTCGTGGATGGCCGATGGCATGAAGACGGAGACATCGTAGAGATTCGCGCCCCCTACGACGGCAGCGTGATTGCCCGCGTCGTCCAGGGCCGCCGCGAACACGCCGAGGCCGCCATTGCCGCCGCCGTCAAGGCTTTCGGCACTACCCGGCGCCTGCCCGCGTTCGAGCGCCAGCGCGTGCTCCGTCAGATCTCGGCCTTCATGACGCAGCGCAAGGAAGAATTTTCTCGCACCCTCGCGCAAGAAGCCGGCAAACCCATCCGGGCAGCCCGCACCGAAGTCGAGCGCGCCATCTTCACTTTCAACGTCGCAGCCGAGGAAAGCACCCGCATCTACGGCGAATACCTTCCACTCGACACCCAGGAATTCACCGCCGGACGTTGGGGCATTGTCCGCCGATTTCCGCTCGGCCCCATCGCCGGCATCACGCCATTTAATTTCCCCCTCAATCTCGTGGCCCACAAAGTCGCTCCGGCGATCGCTGCCGGATGTTCCATGGTATTGAAGCCCGCGCCCCAAACCCCGCTCTGCTCGCTGCTTCTGGCCGAATGTGTACAACAGGCGGGCTGGCCCGACGGCGGCCTCAACGTGATCCCGCTCTCCAATGAAGACGCCGGACTTCTCGTCACCGACGACCGCATCAAGCTCATCAGCTTCACCGGCAGCGTGCCCGTTGGCTGGGACATCAAGCGCCGCGCCGGAAAAAAGAAAGTCGTGCTCGAACTGGGTGGCAATGCGGGCGTCATCGTCCATAGTGACGCCGACCTCGAATACGCCGCCGAGCGCTGCGTCGCTGGCGGATTCGGCTACGCCGGCCAGACCTGCATTTCCGTGCAGCGCATTCTGGTCGAGCACTCGGTCTACGGAAAGTTCACCGACCTCTTCGTCGAGGGCGTAAAGAAACTGAAGACAGGCGATCCGATGGACGAATCCACCGACGTTGGTCCGCTCATTCGCGAAAGCGACGCGATCCGCACCACCGCCTGGATTGACGAAGCCGTTCGCTCCGGCGCCCGCCTGCTCTGCGGCGGCGGCCGCCACAATCTCGTCGTCGAGCCCACCGTGCTCACCGGTACCAAGCCCGAGATGAAAGTGAATTGCCAGGAAATCTTCGGCCCCGTGGTAACGGTCGAGCCCTACAAAGATTTCGACGATGCCCTGCGCAAAGTGAATCACTCTGCCTTCGGCCTGCAGGCCGGCGTCTTTACCCGCGATGCCAAGCTGCTTTTCCAGGCCTACGAAGAACTCGAAGTCGGCGGCGTGATCGCCGGAGACGTCCCATCCTTCCGCATCGATCAAATGCCCTACGGCGGCGTCAAAGATTCCGGCCTGGGCCGCGAAGGCCTGCGCTACGCCATCGAAGAAATGACCGAGCCCAAACTCATGGTTATGAATCTCAGATAGCAACGTAGCCGCAGACGCATTCGTCCGGGGAATCCATTATTACTTCCGCGCCGCATTCAATTACCACGCCGAATCCCGTTCTACCTTCGTGTACCTTAGTGCCCTTCGTGGTTCCAGGGTTTAGCGATTCCCCAATATCATTCCCATCGAATCTTTTTTCTTCCGCAAAATTTGAAAAACCCGCGACAAACTCCGATGAAATCTTTATAATTTCCAGTTTCACAGACAACCCAGAAAACCACCGGGGTGGTTTTCTTTTCGCCGTATCGCATCAGTATTCAACCGAACCGCGGGTCTCGTAAGCCAGATCTCACAAGGGAATGCCACAGATTTTTCATCGCAGTACGAATACTCTGTCCCGCGCCACCATCTTCGGCGCGGTCTTTGTAATCGCTGCGCTCTCTTGGGTGGCCATGGAAATCCAGCGTTCGCCCTACGTGACCTATGCCGGAGTTCGCAAGCCGCAGCCGGTCCCGTTCAGCCACCAGCACCACGTTAGCGGTCTGGGCATCGACTGCCGCTACTGCCACACTTCGGTTGAGAATTCGAGCTTTGCCGGCATTCCGCCGACCAAAACGTGCATGAACTGCCATTCGCAAATCTGGACCAACGCCCAGCTGCTCGAGCCCGTCCGAGCCAGTTACAAATCCGGCGAGTCGCTGCAGTGGACGCGCGTGAACCAACTCCCCGACTTCGTCTATTTCAATCACAGCATTCATATCAATAAAGGAGTCGGTTGCAACACCTGCCACGGCCCCGTCGACCAGATGCCGCTGATGTACCAGCAGGAAAGTTTGCAAATGGAGTGGTGCCTGAGCTGCCACCGCGCGCCAGAAAAAAATCTGCGCCCGCGCAGCGAAGTTTTCAACATGCGCTACCAGCAGCCCACGGGAGCGAATCCGGTAGTGTTGGATGGTCAAAGCTTCACGGACCAGACGGACCTGGGTACAGCCCTATTAAGGAAGTACAACGTGCGCAGTGTGAAAGACATTACAAGCTGCAACACCTGTCACAGATGATGTAAGGCAGATGAATCCGCCGCAGAGCGGCGACTGAAAATAGCCCGGCACTTCAAGTGCCGGGTCGAGCAAGGCAAAGACGGAACAAGTCCCGTAGGGACGGCAGAACCGGTTTCACGAGAGAATGACGAACGACGAAAAAAATAACGGCGGCCTGATCCAGATCAAGACCCGCGAGGACATCTGCCCCGGCAAAAAGTCCACGCTGGACCTGAACGCCGTCCGCGAAAAGATCGACCAGGCGACGGCTCACGACGCCGGTTTGGCAGAGAAAGAAAAGACCGGCCCCGAATACTGGCGCAGCCTCGAAGAACTCGTCGGCTCCGAAGCCTTCCAATCCGCCCTGCACCGCGAATTCCCCAAAGGCGCCTCCGAATGGGTCGACTCCGTCTCCCGCCGCGGCTTCCTGAAAGTCATGGGCGCGTCCCTCGGCCTGGCCGGTTTAACCGCTACGACCGGATGCGTCCGCCTCCCGTCCGAGCCCATCGTCCCCTACGTTCGCCAGCCCGAAGGCGTCATCCCCGGCCGTCCCATGTACTACGCCACCGCGGTCACCCTCGGCGGATACGCCAGCCCCGTCCTGGTCGAAAGCCATCTCGGCCGCCCCACAAAAATCGAAGGCAACGACCTGCACCCTGCCTCGCTTGGCGGCACCGACATTTTCACGCAAGCTTCCATCCTCGGCCTCTACGACCCCGACCGCTCGCAGACCGTTACCTCCATGGGCGACGTCCGCTCGTGGCAGGCGTTCATGAGCGCGATCCGCGGCCCGCTGAGTGCGCAAAAAGCTGTCCAAGGCGCAGGCATCCGCATTCTCACGCCGACAATTTCTTCGCCCACACTCGCCGACCAGCTGCGCAACTTTCTAAAAATTTATCCGCAGGCGAAGTGGCACGTCTACGAGCCCGTCAATCGCGACAACGTCCTCGAAGGCGCGAAGCTGGCCTTCGGACAGCCCGTCGAGACCCGCTACGACCTCTCGAAAGCCGACGTAATCGTCTCCCTCGACGCCGACTTCCTCTCCGCCGGATTCCCCGGCAACACCAAATACATCCGCGACTTCGCGTATCGACGCAATCCCGATGCGCCGATGAATCGCTTGTACGTCATCGAGAGCACGCCGACCACAACCGGAGCGAAGGCGGATCATCGGTGGCCGGCTTCGGCGATGCAATTTGTTTGGTCCGCTCAGGATCTTTTTTACGGGATCGCGACGAAGGGTGACTCGATGAACGGTTCGAAGGGTCTTGCCCCCATCGTGCGCGACCTTGTTGACCATCTGGGAGCGAGTGTGGTCGTAGCGGGAGATCATCAGCCACCCATCGTTCACGCAATGGCACACGCGATCAACGCCAAGCTGGGTAACGTCGGCAAAACCGTCTTCTACACCGATCCGGTTGACGCGAATCCAATCAATCAGGCCGAATCCATCAAAGAACTCGCCGCCGACATGCAGGCCGGCAAAGTCGATCTGCTGATCATCCTCAACGGCAACCCGGCCTACAATGCGCCTGCCGACCTCAACTTCGCCGAGCTGTTAAAGAGCAACAAAGTTCCGCTGCGCGTGCATTACGGCCTCCATCAGAACGAAACCGCCGAACTCTGCCAGTGGCATGTTCCTGCGGCGCACGAACTTGAATCCTGGGGCGATGCTCGCGCCTACGACGGAACTGTCAGCATCATTCAGCCGCTGATTGCGCCTCTTTATAACGGCAAGAGTGAAATCGAATTCGTAGCGTTGCTGAGCGGACAAGCCGACGCGACAGGATATGACCTGACACGCGCTTATTGGCAGAAGCAGCACTCGGGCGCGGATTTCGAACAGTTCTGGCGCAAGTCCCTGCATGACGGATGGATCGAAGGAACCACATCCAATCCGAAGCCGGTGCAAGCGAAAAGCGGTGATTTCGGAGGCGGCGCTGTTCGTGACGGCGACCCCAACGCCATCGAGCTCAACATCCGCCGCGACCCCACCATCTACGACGGACAATTCTCCAACAACGGCTGGCTGCAGGAACTCCCCAAGCCGATGACCAAGCTCACCTGGGACAACGCGATCCTCATCGGCCCCAAAATGGCGCAGCGTCTCAACATCACAACCGAAGATGTAGTCGAACTCGAATTGAACGGCAAGAAAGTCACCGGCCCCGTCTGGATTCAAGCCGGTCATCCCGACAACTCCGTCACCATCACCCTCGGCTACGGACGCACCCACGCAGGCCGCGTCGGCACCGCCCAGGGTTTCAACGCCTACGCCCTCCGCACCAGCGCCAACCCGTGGATTGCTTCAGGGGTCAAAATAAGTAAGACCGGAGCCACCTACAAGCTGGCCTCCACCCAGGGCTACCAGTCAATGGACACGCCCGACGGCGCGCATCGCCCGCTGGTCCGCGAAACCACGCTCGAGGAATACAAGAAAGACCCCGCCTTCGCCAAAGAAGACGAAGTCCCCAAAGATCTCACGCTCTACGAGCCCTACCCCTACGACAAAGAAGACTACGCCTGGGGCATGACCATCGATCTGAACTCCTGCGTGGGCTGCAACAACTGCATGCTGGCCTGCCAGTCGGAGAACAACATCGCCGTCGTCGGCAAAGAGCAGGTCGTCATCGGCCGCCACATGCACTGGATTCGCGTCGACGCCTACTACCAGGGCGACCGCGACAATCCCAAAGCATTCTTCCAGCCCGTCCCCTGCATGCAATGCGAAAACGCCCCCTGCGAAGTCGTTTGCCCCGTCGGCGCGACGAATCACTCGACCGAAGGCCTGAACGACATGGTCTACAACCGCTGCGTGGGCACGCGCTACTGCTCGAACAACTGTCCGTACAAGGTCCGCCGCTTCAACTTCCTCCTCTTCCAGGACTGGGAGACGCCGCAATACAAAATGATGCGCAATCCCGACGTCAGCATCCGCAGCCGCGGCGTCATGGAAAAATGTACGTACTGTATCCAACGCATCAACGAGAAACGCATCGACGCCGAAACTGCATCCGTACGCGAAGAAAAGAAAATCCTGATCGGCGACGAACTCCAAACCGCCTGCCAGCAATCCTGTCCCGCAGGCGCAATCGTTTTCGGCAACATCAACGACCCGAACAGTAAAGTGTCAAAGTTAAAAGCACAATCCAGAAACTACAGCCTGCTGGGCGAACTCAACACGCGTCCCAGAACAACGTATCTAGCAGAAGTAAGAAACCCGAACCCGGAGCTGAAATCATGACCACCCGCTCTTGTCATCCTGAGCGCTGGCGAAGCCAGGGCGAGGGACCTTACGTCGGCGGAAAGCTCACGGTGTCGTCAGCGGGAGACTTTTGGCTGGGTGCAGCACGCGTAGCCCTTTCGGCTGCATCTTTTGCGACTGCAGCCGTCAGGTCGCTCGGACGGCTTGCGCCGCCCTCACGATGACATTGATTTTGAAAGCATTGATTTTGAAAGCATGAACGAGCAATACAAATCGACCACCGAACTCGACCGCGCCCCCGTCATCGAGCCCGGCCACACCTTCGGCACGGTCACGGAAAAAATCAGCGCCATCGTGCTGACCCGGCCCGCGTCCAACGGATGGTTCCTCGGCTTCGGCATCGCCTTCATGCTCACCATGATGATGCTCTTCGCCATCGGCTACCTCTTCCTGAAGGGCGTCGGCATCTGGGGCGTAACCATCCCCATCGGATGGGGTTTCGCCATCGTCAACTTCGTCTGGTGGATCGGCATCGGCCACGCCGGAACGCTAATCTCTGCCATCCTCTTATTACTCCGCCAAAGCTGGCGCAATTCGATCAACCGTTTCGCCGAGGCGATGACGCTCTTCGCGGTCGCCTGCGCCGGAATTTTCCCTGGCATCCACGTCGGCCGCCCCTGGCTCGCCTACTGGCTGTTCCCCATCCCCAACACCATGGGCGTATGGCCGCAATTCCGCAGCCCGCTCATGTGGGACGTCTTCGCCGTCTCGACCTACGCGACAATCTCAGCCTTATTTTGGTTCGTCGGCCTCATTCCCGATCTCGCCACACTGCGCGACCGCACCGACAACAAGGCCCTGAAAATTGTTTACGGCATGCTCTCGCTAGGCTGGCGCGGATCGGCCCGCCACTGGCATCGCTACGAGACCATGTACTTGCTGCTCGCAGGATTGGCCACGCCGCTGGTTCTGAGTGTTCACACGGTCGTCAGCTTCGATTTCGCCGTCGGCATCGTCCCGGGATGGCACACCACCATCTTCCCGCCCTACTTCGTCGCCGGCGCCATCTACTCCGGCTTCGCCATGGTGCTAATGCTGGCCATCCCCATCCGCAAAATTTACGGCCTCGAAGATTTCATCACCGACCGCCATCTGCAAAACTCCGCCAAGGTCATGCTAGCCACAGGATTGATCGTCGCCTACGGCTACGGAATCGAAGCCTTCATGGGATGGTACGGCGGCGATCGCTACGACGCGTTCACGTTATGGAACCGCCTCCACGGCCCCTACGCCGTCCCCTACTACATGCTGCTGATCTGCAACATTTTCATTCCGCAGCTGCTGTGGATTCGCAAACTCCGCACCAGTCCCATCGCGCTCTTCTTCATCTCCGGCGTAATTCTGGTCGGCATGTGGCTCGAGCGCTTCATCATCGTGGTCGTCAGCCTGAGTCGCGACTTCATGACTTCCTCCTGGGGCATGTATTACCCCACCCGCTGGGACTGGATGACCTACATCGGCACCATCGGCATGTTCCTCGCCGCCATGTTCCTGTTCCTGCGCATCCTGCCCGCAATCTCGATCTTCGAAATGCGCACCCTCCTGCCAGAATCCGAGGTGAAGGAATGAAGGCGAGCGCGATGTCGAGGTTCATAATATGAAGCGCGATCCCATCTACGGCATCATGGCCGAATTCGATTCCGCGCAGGCCCTGGTCGACGCCGCCAAGCGCACCCACGAAGCCGGCTATATAAAAATCGACGCCTACAGCCCCTTCCCCGTCGAAGGCCTGGCTGAAGAAATCGGATTCCATCACGACGAAGTTCCGCTGGTCGTCTTAATCGGCGGAATCATCGGCGGCCTCAGCGGCTACCTGATGCAGTACTGGATGTCCGCCGTCGACTATCCCCTGAACATCGGCGGCAAACCGTACCACTCCTGGCCCGCCTTCATCATCATCACCTTCGAGATGACGATCCTCTTCGCCGGCATCTCAGCCGTCTTCGGCATGCTCGCCCTCAACGGCCTGCCCATGCCGTACCACCCAGTCTTCAACGTGCCGCGCTTTTCCTCGGCCTCAAAAGATCGCTTCTTCCTGATCGTATTTTCGTCCGACAAAAAATACGACCCCACAGGCACCCGCAAATTCCTCGAAGCCATGACCCCACGCTCCGTCTCGGAGGTGCCCAGCTAAAATGCCGCACCTCCGCAAACTTTCGATGCTCGGAGTCGGGCGTCCCGACCTCACGGCTGGGTGCCCCATCCTCGCGCGTTCTGTGCGCGAGGGTGGGATTCCACGAGTGTCTGCGCGATGGGGTTTCCTTCGTGTACCTTCGTGGTTAAAGCTCTTCGCCGTGATCACCGCGATCACCCTCAGCACCGCCTGCCGCATGGACATGCAGATGCAGCCCCGCCAAAACCCGCTCTCCCGCAGCGATTTCTACACTGACCAGCGCTCCGAACGTCCCCCAGTCGAAGGCACAGTAGCCCGTGGCCAGCTCCACGAAGACACCTATTTCTACACCGGCAAAATCGGCAACAATCCCGGCGACGTAATGCCATTCCCCGTGACCAAAGAAGTCCTGACCCGCGGCCGCGAGCGCTACAACATTTTCTGCGCCCCTTGCCACTCCCGCGTCGGCGACGGCAACGGTTTCGTACCCTCCCGCGGATTCGCGCGCCAGCCCCCGTCATTCCACATCGCGCGCCTGCAGAAAGCCCCCGTCGGATATTTCTACGATGTCATCACCGAAGGTTTCGGCATCATGCCCGACTACGCCTCGCAGATTCCGCCGCAGGATCGCTGGAGCATCGTGGCCTACGTCCGCGCACTGCAGCTGAGCCAAAACGCAACCAAAGCGGACGTGCCCACAGGCCAGGCAATTCCATCAGTTTCCCCAAAATTCCGCGAGCCCGGATCAGGTGCAACCCTGCCCGTCCTCGCACCCGCGGCCCGTTCCACATCCGAAGGCGAACAACGCGAAGCACAAGAGAAGCCCGAGGCGCCAGAGAAAAAAGAGAAAGAGGAAGCGAAATGACCGCCGCGCCCGTGAAACAACTCGATCTGACGCCTCCGCCAGTGCTGAAAACCCTGGCGCAGCGCTCGTTGATCGTCGGCGTCGTCTTCGCTATCGTCGCGGTCTTCCTGGCGCTCAAGAGTCCCGCCGAGTTTTATCGCGCCTATCTCCTCGGCTACATGCTCGTGCTAGGCCTCGCGCTCGGCTCGATGGCGATTATTATGATCCGCCACCTGACCGGCGGCGGCTGGGGCGTAGTCGTCCGCCGCATCCAGGGCGCAGCCATGCGGACGCTACCCCTGCTGGCAGCATTGTTCATCCCGGTAATTTTCGGAATACACAAACTCTACATCTGGGCGCAGCCCCTCGATCAGATCGAAGACAAGCACCTGCGCGAGCATCTCGAAGACATCACCAAAACCTATCTCACGACCAACGGATTCATCTATCGCGCAATTTTCTACTTCGTCATCTGGAATCTTCTTTCTTACCTGCTCTCGAAATGGTCGATAGAAGGCGACAAGCCCGGCGCGCCCGATAACACCAACCGCTTCAAAGCAGTCGCCGGCCCCGGCCTCATCCTCTACGGATTCACCGTTTCCTTTGCCGCCATCGACTGGGTCATGTCGCTCGACCCCAGCTGGATCTCGACCATCTTCGGATTAGTCGTCCTCATCGGCCAGGTTCTCTCGGCCATGTGCTTCGCGGTAGTAATCGAACGCATCCTGTTCGACTACAAGCCGATGTCAGAAATGCTAACCCCCGACTTCGTCCACGACCACGGCAAGTGGATGCTCGCCTTCACCATGGTCTGGGCCTACTTCAATTTCTCGCAGTGGCTCATCATCTGGGCCGGGAACCTGCCCGCCGAAATCACCTACTACATCCGCCGCATCAACGGCGGCTGGGGGTATGTCGCCCTGTTCGTCGTAATCTTCCACTTCGCCGTTCCATTCAGCATCTTGCTGTCGCGCCCCTTCAAGCGCAACATTCGCAAGCTGGTCTGGCTGGCGGTGTGGCTGCTATTCATGCGTTACGTGGATTTATTCTGGATCATTGAGCCGAATTTTTCGAAGACCTTCAACATAACCGTGGCGGACGTAGTCGTCCCGATCGCACTCGGCGGTCTGTGGCTAGCCTACTTCTTCCGCAATCTGGGCGCGCTACCGCTGTTGCCCGCCTATGATCCATCAGCGATAGAAGTTCTGCAGCCGGAGCATCATCACCCGGAGAACGCCTGAACAAACGAGACATGACCAACGAGATATGAAGTGCGAATTATGACCAACGAATTATGACCAACGAGATATGACCAACAAGATATGACCGACGAACTCCATCCCGCGAATTCAAACAGCAACGCCGACTACGAGCGCCGGGACATCGGCGTCGCCGGAGTTGTGTATTTTCTCGTGGGCATCTTCGTCGCTTTGGTCTTCACGTACTTCATCGTCGACGGCCTGTACCACTACCTCGACCAGCGCTCCGAGGCCGAGCAGGCCCCGCTGAATCCCCTGGTCACCAATGCTTCCACCGACACGCGCCACATCGCAACCGATTATCCGCAGGATGCATTCCCCAACCCGAGACTGGAAACCGACGAGCGCGGCCAGTTAAACGCAATTCGCCTCAAAGAAGAACAGACCCTGAGCACCTACGACTGGATCGACAAAAACGCCGGCACCGTCCGCATCCCCATCGACCGCGCCATGGACCTGATCGCCCAGCGCGGCCTCCCAGTGCGCGCGCAAGGATCAGCCGCAGCGGCGCCCGCATCCGAGTCGACGCAGACAGAAACGAAGAAGGGAAAAAAGTGAGCCGTAAGAACCACAATTCGGGGCTGGCGATGCCCATCAAGGGCGTCATCCTGAGCGGAGCCGTTCTTCAGGCGAAGCGAAGAGCCTGCTCTGAGCCGTATGGCGAAGGGATCTCCCGCATACTAAAGCTCGAGGTCCCGTACCGCATTCTCCTATCACTCATCCTGCTCACCACCTCCGCCTTCGGCCAAGGCATGACCAAAGGCATCATGTCCCCGCCGTCAAACGTGCGCCCGCCGTATCTGCAAAACGTCGGCATCGAGCAGCATCTCGACGCGCAAGTCCCCGCCGACCTCGCCTTCACCGACGACGCCGGCCACCCCGTGAAACTCGGCGACTACTACGGCAAAAAACCGCTGATCCTAAATCTCGTCTACTACAACTGCACCATGCTCTGCGGCGAAGCCCTCGCCGGCCTCACCGGCGCCATGAAAATGGTGAAATTCAACGTTGGCGACGAATTCGATGTAATCACAGTAAGCTTCAACCCGCAGGAGACGCCAGAAATCGCCGCCGCGAAAAAGCAAGACTATCTCAAACGCTACGGCCGCCCCGACGCAGCCGCAGGCTGGCATTTCCTCACCGGCCCCGCCGAGTCAATCAACGCGCTGACCAAAGCCGTCGGCTTCCAATATCAGTACGATCCCAAGAGCAGCCAATATGCCCATGCCACCGCCATCATGGTCCTGACCCCGCAAGGCCGCATCTCGCGCTACTTCTACGGCGTCGACTACCCGCCAAAAGATCTGCGCATGGGATTAGTCGAAGCCTCGCAAGGCAAGATCGGCAACGCCGTCGATCAGGTCCTGCTCTACTGCTACCACTACGATCCCGAGACCGGAAAATACGGCGCCATCGTAGCCAACATTTTGAAGTTAGGAGCCGGCCTAACAATTCTGCTTCTGGGCGGACTGCTGCTGATTCTCTTCCGCCTGGACAAGGCCGCTACCCGGCGCAGAGAGTGGCGAGAAGCGAAGGCAGGTCATGGCAATGCACTTTGATTGTCATCCTTGGGATTGTCATCCCGAGCAAGCGTTTTTTGCGCCGCGAGGGATCTGGGTGTTGAGCTAGCATCCAAAACGAAATGACCAATAAACCATGACGAACAGCCAACGACCAACGACGAACGACCAACGACGAAGCACCAACGACCAACGACCAAACCATGTTCGATAATTTTCCATTATGGCCCGATCGGGCCTCGACCGCGGCGGGCAACGTCGATGCCCTGTTCATTTTCCTGATCATCGTCTCAGGATTGATGACGGCGCTCATCTTCACCGCGGTCGTCTACTTCGCCGCGCGCTACCGCCGCCGGAAAGGCGTGCTGGCCGAGCAAATTGACGGTTCCACGCCGCTAGAATTGACCTGGTCAATTATCCCGCTCCTGGTGTTCCTGGTCATCTTCGCCTGGGGCGCCGTACTCTACTTCAAAAGCCGCACTCCACCCCGCGACTCGACCGAAGTCTACGTCGTCGCTAAGCAGTGGATGTGGAAACTGGAACACGCCGAAGGCCAGCGCGAAATCAACGAACTGCACGTCCCCGTGGGCCGCGACGTCAAGCTGATCATGACCTCCCAAGATGTAATCCACAGTTTCTTCGTCCCCGCTTTCCGCATGAAGCAGGACGTACTTCCCGGCCGCTACACCGTCGCCTGGTTCCGCGCCACCAAACCCGGCACCTATCATCTGTTCTGCGCCGAATACTGCGGCACGCAGCACTCCGGCATGATCGGTTCCATCGTCGTCCAGGAGCCCGCACAATATGAAGCCTGGATGTCCGGAGGCTCAACCGGCCCGCTCTCCGCGACCGGGGAAAAAATCTTCGCCGAGTTGGGCTGCTCCACCTGCCATCGCACCGACGCGCAGGGTCGAGGCCCGAGCCTGCAGGGAGTCTTCGGCAAGCCGGTTCAACTCGAAGACGGACGCACCGTCACCGCCGACGAAAACTACATCCGTGAATGCATCCTCGACCCCGGCGCGAAACGCGTAAAGGGATTTCAACCCATCATGCCCACGTTCCAGGGATTGGTGAGTGAAGAACAAGTGAACGCGCTGGTCGCGTACGTGAAATCGCTGGCTCAGTCGGCCGAAGGCACCAGAACCGCCGCCGCAACGCCGCCCGATCAGGATACGAACAAAGCCGCAGCATCAGGAAGTCAGGTGCAATGAGTATGAGCACGAGCACAAATATCGCGCCTCCAACCGCTCCGCCAGTGGAACGCGAGAACTACCTAAATAAAGAGTACGGCGTCGGCTCGTGGCTCTTAACCACGGACCACAAACGCATCTCGCTCCTCTACCTGCTCTCGATCACGTTCTTCTTTTTCATCGGCGGCTTCTTCGCCCTGCTAATCCGTCTCGAACTGCTCACACCAGCCGGCGACCTCGTCCAGGCCGATACTTACAACAAACTCTTCACCATGCACGGCATGGTAATGGTCTTCTTCTTCCTGATCCCGTCAATTCCCGCGGTGCTAGGCAATTTCCTGGTACCCATGATGATCGGCGCCAAAGACCTGGCCTTCCCGCGCATCAACCTGCTGAGCTGGTATCTCTACGTCATCGGCGGCATCATGATGCTGCACTGCATGCTGACCGGCGGCGTCGACACCGGCTGGACCTTCTACACGCCCTTCAGCACCGCCTTCACCAACACAAAAATCGTCGAAGCCGGCCTCGCCATCTTCGTCGCCGGATTCTCCTCCATCCTCACCGGCCTGAATTTCATCGTCACCATCCACCGCATGCGCGCCCCCGGCATGACCTGGTCGCGCCTGCCGTTATTCATCTGGGCCCACTACGCCACCAGCATCATCCAGATTCTCGGCACTCCGGTCATCGCCATCACCATTGTTCTGGTCGCGGTCGAACGCACCCTGCACCTCGGTATCTTCGATCCCAAACTCGGCGGCGATCCTCTACTCTTCCAACATCTGTTCTGGTTCTACTCGCACCCCGCCGTCTACATCATGATTCTCCCGTCGATGGGCATCATGAGCGAAATCATCGCCTGCTTCTCGCGCAAGCGCATCTTCGGCTACACCTTCGTGGCGATTTCCTCCATCTCCATCGCCGTCTTCGGATTCCTCGTCTGGGCGCATCACATGTTCGTCGCCGGCATCTCGGTCTACGCCGCGCTCATGTTCTCGTTACTGAGTTACTCCGTGGCCGTGCCCTCAGCCGTAAAAGTTTTCAACTGGACCGCCACTCTCTACAAAGGTTCCATCCGCTACGACGCCCCCATGCTCTACGCCTTCGGATTCCTCGGCCTGTTCACCATCGGCGGCCTCACCGGATTGTTTCTCGCGGCGCTCGGCATCGACGTCCACGTCACCGACACCTATTTCGTAGTCGCGCATTTCCACTACATCATGGTCGGCGGCGCCCTCATGGGCTACCTCGGCGGATTGCATTTCTGGTGGCCAAAAATTTCCGGCCGCCTCTATCCCGAAAGCTGGGCACGCCTCGCGGCCCTCACCGTCTTCATCGGTTTCAACCTGACATTCTTCCCGCAGTTCATCCTCGGCTACGTCGGCATGCCGCGCCGCTACTACCAATACCCGCCCGAGTTCCAGGTGCTCAACGTACTCTCAACCGCGGGCGCCACCGTGCTCGGCGTCGGCTACCTGCTGCCCATGATTTATTTCCTCTGGTCGATGCGCTACGGCAAGCCCGCGCCCGACAATCCCTGGAACGCCGCCGGCCTTGAATGGCAGACGCAATCCCCACCCACGACTTTCAACTTTGATAAAGAGCCCGTCGTAACCTGGGAAGCCTACAACTACGAGGAACTGGACACGCCTCAGCCAGGAGGTCCCCATTGAGTTCGAGCCACGTCTCCACCACGATTCCTGCTGAAGCTCACGACGCCCACGACGCTCACAACCCAGCGCTCTTGCACCACTTCGCCACCGAGGAGCAGCAGCGCGACTCCGCCAGCCTCGGCATGTGGATCTTCCTCGCCACCGAAGTCATGTTCTTCGGCGGCCTCTTCTGCGCCTACCTGATCTACCGCGGATGGTACTTCGGAGATTTCGCCGCCGCCAGCACCTCCATCAACGCCGCGCTCGGTGGCACCAACACCGCCGTCCTGATCTGCAGCAGCTTGACCGTAGTTCTCGCCATCTGGGCCGCGCAGACCGCCCGCCGCGGCCTCCTGATCGTAATGCTCGTCCTCACCATGCTCTTCGGCTGCGCTTTCCTTGGCATTAAGGGCTTCGAATATAAAGACAAATTCGAGGAGCACCACGTTCCCGGTGCATCGTTCAGTTTCGATCACGTGCCCATTCCCGGCCATCCCGGTCAATACGCCAACCCGCAGCACGCGCAGATTTTCTTCGCCCTCTACTTCATCATGACCGGCCTGCACGCCCTGCACATGATCATCGGTCTCGGCCTCTTCACCTGGCTGTTATGGGCGGCCTGGAAAGGCCGCTTCACCCCTGAATATCACACGCCCCTCGAGATGGGCGGCCTGTACTGGCATTTCGTCGACATAGTCTGGATTTATCTTTTCCCGCTCTTATATCTGATCGACCGCCATTGACGAAGCAAACGTCGATGAGAGTTCGACCAGCCGCGAAGCGGCGCAAGATTACAGCCCACGGCGCAAGCCGTGGGTCAACGAAGCAAGAGAGAACAAGCCCTGAAGGGGCGAAAGAAACGGGCGTCAAGAACTCGAACGAAACCGGAACACGATCGCTGAAACCCTATGTCGGAACATTCCATGTCTGAACACTCCACGCCCGAACATTCATCCGAGCATTCGAAATCGCCGCTCCCCACCTACTTCGCCGTCTGGGCCGCGCTCCTCGTCGGCACTGCGCTCACCTATTATGCCGCCAAGCTCGATCTCGGCCGCTTCAACGCCGCCGTCGCCCTCATCATCGCCACCACCAAAGCCCTTCTCGTGGCGCTCTTCTTCATGCACCTCCGTCACGCCCACGAACGCCTCTTGAAACTAGTCGTAATCTCCACCATCTTCTTCCTCCTAATCCTCCTGGCACTCTCCATGGCCGACTATGGCACCCGCCTCTGGGGCTAAGCCTTGGTAGAAGCGCGGCCCGTCGGAGCGCGGCTTGTGGAAGAGCGGCCCTTTAGGGCCGCGCAAGGCCGAAAAAGACAATCGCGGCTTTAGCCGCCCCGAAAGAATCTGCGGTATACTCGCGCGTCGAGCGATATCCCCGCCCTCCACGAGGTGACTTATGGCATTCTGCAATTCCTGCGGTGCAGCTCTGAATGCAGACACGAAATTCTGCAACAAATGTGGCGCTGCCATCGCCCCCGGCCCCGCTGCTGCGGGCGCAGTGTTCTCGCCCCTTCCGCCGCCTCCGCCGTCCACGGACGGCAGCAGCGCTCTCAAAATCATCCTCATTATCATTGCCGTAGTCATCGGCCTCGGCATCCTCAGCCTCGCGTCCATCGGCTTCATCGGCTATCGCTTCGCCCGGAACGCTCATGTCACCCAGGAAGGCGATCACGTGAAAGTCGAAACTCCCTTCGGCTCCGTCGAAACTTCCAAAGATCCGGCGCAGCTCGCCAAAGATCTGGGCATCGATGTCTATCCCGGAGCGCAGGCCCAGAAGAACGGCAGCGCCTCCGTGTCGTTCGGAAACATGCACACCGTTACCGCCAGTTTCGAAAGCAGCGATTCGGTCGATCAAGTCTGCAGCTTCTACAAATCCCGGTTCCCCAATGCCTCGGTATCATCTTCCGATCAAAATCACTGCACCATTGTTTCTAACGACCGGAAGGGAAATATGGTCACCATCAATGTCCAACGCAACGGCGACATCTCAAGATTTGCCATTGCCTCGGTAACCAAAAAGTCTTCCGACTAAACGAACGGATCCGGCCCATGCCAGCCCACCGATGCCCACGGAAAACGAATATCCACGGAAAATAGAGTGCCAGATTTCGTACCGATCCTGAACACCTCTCGCGCCGACGCTTCGGGCCTGGCCGCGGTCCTGCGCGCCGACGTTCGAGGCGACGTTCGCTTCGATCCCGGCAGCCGCGCCCTCTACTCGACCGACGGCTCCAACTACCGCCAGGTCCCAATCGGCGTAGTTCTCCCGCGCGATGCCGATGATGTCCTCGCCACAATCTCCGTATGCCGCGACTTCGGAGCACCCATCCTCTGCCGTGGCGGCGGCACCTCGCTCGCGGGCCAGTGCTGCAACGTCGCCGTCGTGCTGGATTTTTCGAGATACATGTCGCGCATCGTCGAGATCGATCCCGCGCGCCGCATCGCCCGCGTGCAACCCGGCGTCGTCCTCGACACCCTCCGCAACGCCGCCGAAAAATATCACCTCACCTTCGCCCCCGATCCCGCCAGCCACGACCGCTGCACCATCGGCGGCATGATCGGCAACAATTCCTGCGGCGTCCATTCCGTCATGGCCGGCAAAACCGACGACAACATCGAAGAACTCGAAGTCATCCTCTACGACGGCACCCGCCTGAAACTCGGCCAGGATTTTGTTCGTGATTATGTGGGGCGGGCGCCCTCGCCCGCCAGCGACCCGGGTTCATCGGGCCGCAGCGACCCCGACCCCATAAAATCACCCCGCGCCACTCAAATCCAAACCTCGCTAAAGCAAATCGCCGACGACTACGGAAACCTCATCCGCCAGAAATTCCCCAACATCCCCCGCCGCGTCTCCGGCTACAACCTGAACTACCTTCTCCCAGAAAACGGCTTCCACATAGCTCGCGCGCTAGTCGGCTCAGAGGGAACCTGTGCGACGGTGTTAGAAGCAACCTGCCGCCTGGTCGAGAGTCCGCCGCACCGCGTCCTCCTGGTCATCGCCTATCCCGACATTTTCCAATGTGCCGACCGCATCCCCGAAATCATGGCGCACCACCCCATCGGCCTCGAAGGCTTCGACGATCTCCTCGTCTACTACACGCGCACCAAAGGCAAGAATCCCGAAGGACTCGCCCTGCTCCCCGAAGGCGGAGGCTGGCTCATGGTTGAGTTCGGAGGCGAGACTCTTCAGGAAGCGGAATCAAAGGCGCAAGGTCTCATCGCAGCGCTCAATCGCAGCGCAACTTCTCCCAACACGCGTCTACTCTCGGGCCGCGATGCCAAGCGCATCTGGGAAATTCGCGAGTCCAGCCTCGGCGTCACCTCGCACGTCCCCGGCGAGCCGCTGAACTGGGAAGGCTGGGAAGACGCCGCCGTCGCTCCCGAAAAACTTGGTAGCTATCTCCGCGACCTTCGAAAAATGATGGCGTCGTTCGGTTACAAAGGCTCGCTCTACGGCCACTTCGGCCACGCCTGTGTGCACACCCGCCTGAACTTTGACTTTCAATCCAAAGAAGGCATCGCGAAGTTCCGCAAGTTCGTCGAGGAAGCTGCGGATTTAGTGGTTAGCTACGGCGGCTCACTCTCTGGCGAACACGGCGACGGACAAGCCCGCGCCGAACTCCTCCCAAAAATGTTCGGCCCAGAACTGATGCAGGCCTTCCGCAAATTCAAGTCCGCCTGGGACCCGGACTGGAAGATGAATCCCGGCAAGCTCATCGGTTTACCCGGAGAGCCGCCAAATAAGCTCGACGAAAATCTTCGCCTCGGCCCCAACTACGCCACATGGGAACCGCGAACCCGATTCCAGTTTCCCGACGATCAAAACAACGGCCACGGCAGTCTCGCCGCTGCCACGCTGCGCTGTGTAGGCGTCGGCAAGTGCCGCCGCGAAGAAGGTGGAGTGATGTGCCCCAGCTATCGCGTAACGCGCGAAGAAGAGCACTCCACCCGCGGCCGCGCGCATCTTCTTTGGGAGATGACGCAAAGCCCCGCAAGAGAAGACGCAATCATCCGCGATGGCTGGCGCAGCGAAGAAGTCAAACACTCACTCGACCTCTGCCTCGCCTGCAAAGGATGCAAAAGCGATTGTCCCGTCAGCGTCGACGTCGCCACCTACAAAGCCGAATTCCTCTCGCACTACTACGAAGGCCGCCTGCGCCCGCGCAGCGCCTACGCCTTCGGACACATCGACCTCTGGGCGCGCCTCGCGTCACACGCACCCGGCCTCGTCAATCTAACCACGCAGCTCCCGTTCCTCCGCGACATCGCCAAGTTCGCCGCAGGCGTCGCTCCACAACGCACCATCCCCGCCCTCGCCCCCGAAACCTTCAAGTCATGGTTCTCGCGCAGGCAACGAAATAATGCGAAGGTTGCCCCACCCTTCTCCCGTTCTCTGCGAGGGGGTGTGCCTTCCAATAGCTCAATGACTCAATCACTCAATGACTCAATCCCTCCCGTTCTCCTCTGGCCCGACACTTTCAATAACTACTTCCACCCCGAAACCGCCAAAGCCGCCGTCGAAGTCCTCGAAGCCGCCGGATACCGCGTCATCCTCCCGCAAGCCAATCTCTGCTGCGGCCGCCCCCTCTACGACTTCGGCATGCTCGACCGTGCCCAATCCCTGCTGCTCAACATCCTCGACGAACTTTCCCCCGAGATCGAAGCCGGAATCCCCGTCGTCGGACTCGAGCCCAGCTGCGTCGCCGTCTTCCGCGACGAACTGCTCAATCTCTTCCCCCACGACCACCGCGCCCAAGCCCTATCGCGCCAGACATTCCTCCTAAGCGAATTCCTGGAGCGCGAACTAGACCACAACGCCGCCAAGCCGATTCTCCCTCAACTAAAACGCAAAGCGCTCCTTCACGGACACTGTCATCACAAATCCATCATGAAGATGTCCGCCGAAGAATCTCTGCTGCACCGCATCGGCATCGACTTCCAATCCCCAGCTCCCGGATGCTGCGGCATGGCTGGCTCCTTCGGCTTCGAAAGAGATAAAGAGAAATATGACGTTTCCGCCGCCATCGGCGAACTCGAACTTCTCCCCGCAGTCCGTAAAGCCCCGCGGGACTGGCTCATCATCGCCGACGGCTTCAGCTGCCGCGAACAAATCGCCCAAGGCACCGCCCGCCACGCCCTCCACCTCTCTGAAGTCCTGCAGATGGCGCTCGACTCTCCGCCTGTATCTTGTCCTTCCGACTCTGAGTCCGCCGACTCTGAGTCCGGCGCCACGTCTTGTCATTCCGACCGAAGCCGGAGCGCTAGCGACGGCGCAGTGGAGGAACCTGCTGTTGGCCCGTACCCCGAATCCAGCCGGGTTCGTCAGCACAGCGCCGAAGTCCGATCCTCCATGACCCGCTCCGCCCTGGGCCTCGGAGCAATGGCGCTTGGCGGACTCCTCCTCCGGCAGCTCCTCCGCAAACGCGAATGACTTACGGCACGAGCTCAAACGCAACTCCACCCACCGTGTCCCCGGCAGGACCACCCCAGAGCGTCGTTCCATAAAGATTTCCCGCCGAATCCAGCGTCGGTGCCGCCGAAGGATACGCCCCGTCATTCCCCGCGGTAAAGCTGTACAGCACAGTTTCTTTCCACTCGCTTCCGTGCCGGCTGAGCCGAAAAATTGTCCCTGGATTAAACTTCCCTCCGCCCACCGTAGTCCCATAAAGATTACCGCTCTGGTCAAACACCAAACCATTCGGATTCGCCCCATCCGCCGCCTCTAATCCGAGAAACTCATGCAAAATGGTTTCCTTCCAATTGCCAGCCGCGGTCAGTTCATAAGCGACCCCAACCCCCGCCGTGCCCCCACCCTGCGTCGTTCCATACAAATTCCCGCTCTGGTCGAGGATCACTCCCGCAAACGGCATCGCCCCATCATGCCCTCCGCTGAAACTGTGCAGGATCTGCTCCTTCCACGAACCGGAGCGCTGGCTCGTCAACCTGAACACCGTCCCGAGATTGTGAGCGCCACCCGTGTAGGTCGTGCCGTAAAGATTGCCCGCGGCGTCAAACGTCAACGGATTGTACGGCGTCGCCCCATCCGTGCTGCCTCCGGCGAAACTGTGCAGCACAGTTTCCTGCCAGTCACCATTCGATGTCGGCGACAACTCGTACGCGGTTCCAACCCCATCCACTCCGCCGACAATGTTGGTCCCGTAGAGGTTCCCCGCGCTGTCCATAATCACGCCGGAGTAGCAAACTCCGCCATCGCTTCCTCCGGTAAATTCGTGCAGGATAGTTTCCGTCCACTCCCCGCCATCCGCCGAAGGCGACAACTTGAAAACGATCCCGCAGCCCGAGCCACATCCCTTGGCCGTCAAGCCACCGCCGACCGTCGTCCCGTACAAGTTCCCCGCGCTGTCGAAAACCAGGTTCGCGTGCGAACCGGACCCATCCACGCTTCCGCCCTTGAAGTTGTAGAGAATCGTTTCCTTCCACTGGCCGCCACCCTCGGGCGACAGCTCATACACGATGCCGGCGTTATAGGCTCCCCCATCCACCGTTGTTCCGTAGGCATTGCCGGCGGAATCCAGAGTCAGGCTGGAATAAAGGCTGCCGCCGTCGCCGGAATCCCCCGGAGCCTGAAAAGCATGCAAGGTTTCCGGCGTATTCGCCGCCAAGGCGCTTCCCGCCAAGCTGACTGCCAGAGCAAAACAGAGCAGAATCCGAGTTCCCACCGTCCCGCCGACCCGCAAAGACAAAGACGAAGACGAAGAGGGACACAAATACAAAGACGAAGAGAATTGACGGCGCGCGTGCATCTGCTATGCCTCCAGACGAAGTTCCCGGCGTTCCCGGTAAGGTCATCCTACGCCGGCAGTGAACCAGAGCTCGTCCCGAGGTTGTTAAGAGATTGTAAAATCAACAGCCGACGCAACCGTTCGAAGTCCCGATCGGAGCCCAGCCCGACCCAAGGAAGTCATGTAGTTCCAATCACTTACACCACCTACCCCAGCCGCCCCTTTTCTGTAACAATAAGTACGCTACCGTACAGCCGTCGCCCCGCTGCGGCGACGCCCCGAATCTCGCGAATGACTCGCGACTCGCAACTACCAGAATATGGATCAGCATCTCACAACTCTAATCGGCAACGAAGCCGGCCACGAGCCGGCCCTCGTCGATGCGCCAAGCACCCAGCCGTCAGCCGCAGGCCCGTTGCGCGGATCGGTGCTGGTTCTGATCCAGTTCGACGTCTGCGAAGAGATCAAGCTCGATGAGCTGCGCAAAATCTTCGGCGCGCGCACCTCCGAGGCCAGCTTCAAGCATCAGGCTCCGGGATACGTCCGCTACCAGCGACCTCCCGTCGAGGAAAACCTGGAGCCCCTGATCCTCGAAAGCGGCGAACGCCTCGAAGGCCAGATCAAGTATTACGATTACGGAGTCGTCAGCCTGGTCTTCGAACTGCCATTCTCCGGCAGTTGGGATACGCTGATCCAGCTTTCCTCCCGCTGGACGTCCGACACCAACTTCGAAACTCTAGCCTCGCGCATCGTCCGCCAAAAGCTGGAACGCGCCGCCCCGGCTCTCGTTAAGCCTTACGAAGTCAAACCATACGATTCCAAGCCCGACACCGCCGACTGGCTGCAGGAAGACTACTTCATCTTCCACGTTCGGGAGATAAAGCTCGGCGAAACCAAGCTCGGCGAAATGAAGCTCGGCGAAATGAAGCTCGGCGAAATGAAGCCCGGCGAGATCGACGGCGCGCCCTCGGCCAACGAGTTGCTCGCGGCCCACGGAGATCAGATCGCCCAGATCGTCCGCGGCGAGATGAACATGCTCTCCGAAGGCGAACGCCAGGAGATTCTGCAGTCCAGAATTTCCTACTATCCCAACGACCTCGCCGTAATCGGATGGAACGCCGCGTTCATCTATGACACCGACGCCGGCGCCGAGACCGCGATCCAACTCCTGCAATACGCCAACTCGCAGCTGCTCGAGTTCCGCCACTACGACGAGTTCCTCACCTCGGAACTGGCCAACGTCTACGACTTCTTAGAAGTCGGAGGCACCGGCCTCTGGTCGCGCTGGCGGACGGCGCGCGCTGCCTCCAAACTGCACACTGTCCTGCTCGACGTAAACGAGCTGACCGAGCGCGCCGACAACGCCATCAAATTCCTCAGCGACATGTTCTCCGCCCGCCTCTACAAACTCTGCGCCCAAAAAGTCGGAGTCCCCGACTACAAAGACCTGGTCAAAGAAAAACTGCAAACCGCCGAAGACCTCTACCGCTTCATGGTCGACCAGTTCAACCAGTCCCGCGCCTTTGTGCTGGAATTAATGGTGGTCGTCATCCTGATCATCGAGCTGGTCTACTTTTTCCGCGGAAAGCCCATTTAGTCATTGAGTCATTGAGCGATTGAGTCATCGGGTCATTGAAACCCCTTTGGCTTGTTCGTGTGGAGCGGACACTCCCTTCGGCAGGCTCAGGGCAGGCTCTGTCCGCTGCCTTTGATCTTGATCTTGATCTCGATTTTGATCTTGATTCTTCCGGATTCCAATTCTCATCCGGTGATTGTCATCCTGAAGGAGCGCGTTGTTTGCGCGAGTGAAGGACCTGTGTACTTTTCTCCGGAACTGGGGGCTTGGGTTGAGTCGGATCGACGGCGGGCGTCTCCACATGCGTTGTTTCGGCTCTCGCCGGCGGCTCGGCATAGTCGGGGACTTGGGTGACCATTTTGCTGTCATTGTCGAAGCGGACGCGGCGGGCGTTGCGGACGGCGGCGTTGAGGGCGCGGAGGATGAGTTCTCCGCGGCGCAGTTCGATGGTGCCGCGAATCAGAGCGTTGACGACTTCCATGATGGAGGCCTGGATGGCTTCCTCGTTCTCCAGCATGGCGACGGGGTGGAGGCGCGACCGGGGAACGGTGACGGTGCGAAGCATGCGCTGGTGGAAATAGCAGAACTGCTCTCCGCGAAGAGCGGGGGAGCCGCAACGGACTCCGGTGACTTTGATGTGGGTGCAGGTTTTCACGTTTGGCATAGGGGTCCGATTGATCTCGATTTTGGTCTGGGTCTTTGTCAGAGCAACTATTTTTTTGTAGTTGCGGGCTAAGATTTTGGCTTCATTGGAGTTAGGGGCGGAGGATATGACGACGTCCGCGTATAATCTTGGAAAATCAGGACTTGCGAGTAAAGTATTGCGAATTAAGGACTTAGCGCGGGCGGCCATGACGGAGAGCGACTCGGTTTTGGAAATTGATGCGGCTGGGCGGGAACGTCGGCCGGATTTCTGGGGAGGGCTTTGGGGCATTTCCCAATTTGGCACGTTTGAAAATCTCAGTAAAGGTTGTTCGTCACAGGGTGGGGCTGTGGAAGGCTGTGGAAAAAGGGCAGCCAGCGTGGAGAACCGTGGGTCGTTAATTCGCGAATTCGTGGCTGACTAATTGCAGTCCTTCTGCATTAGGCGGCCTTGCGCTATTTTCTTTTCTTTTTCCGTTTCTTTTTTTCCGATTTTTCCGGCTCACCTTTATGTGCGGAAAGGGTTCTTTGCGTGCGGATGTCTAGGAGCGATTCGATACTCTGCCTACGGCGGTTCTCAACTTCGTGTAGATAAAGGTGGCTGGCGACGAAGTCTCGAATTACGGTCGCGGCGTATAGGTTGTTCCGCACTCTAGCCCAGAGTGCGCGGATCTCGCTCTCCGGAAACGGTAGATGGTCGAGTCTAATCGAGAGGTCGATGAGGCTTACGGGCACACTGCCGCCCTCCATGGTGTGGACGCTCTTATAGGTTCTTTCGAGAACCTTTGCTCCGACCGAATAGGACACGCGCTTGATAAGTCCGAACCCTGCAATGCGGGCTAGGAAAAACGCGGCCTCGTTAGCCATGCGGTCAATTTCCGTTGGCGTCTCCTTCGGTCTATTGAGTTTTACAGCCTCGCGGGCGAGGGCCCGGACCTCGTCGATGTGAATTTCCATTGTGCCTAGGAAGAAGTGCAGCAGCCTGAGCCCGAGCAGGTAGCTGGTCTTGGCGATTTCCACCTTGATTTCTTTCCGGAGTGATCCGGGAAAATTTCGGAGCACTTGCCCCATCAGGTCGAGGGTGCGAAGAGCAAAGCTTATCTTCAGGACGGGGTTCATCTGGTCGTCGTAGGCGATAATTTCGCTCTCGCTTGTCGTATTTTGCGCGCGGGACTCCTCGATTTCGTCCAGTTCGATCCTCCGTCGCTGCCGATTCTCTTCGACGGACGATGGGGGGAGTTCAACCCTCGGCGGGCTGGCGAGATTATTCAGGAATGCAACGTCACGGTCGAAGTCGCATGGAGATGTCTCTGCAAATACTTTCTTGGCGTTCTGTAGGATGTGTTCGATAAGATCGGGGTCCTTTGTAAGATAGATTGCGAACATCAAGATGTTGCCGTATTCGTCGTTGCCAGCTCTGTCTGCCATATCTTCGAGTTCTGCGGTTAGTTTGGCGTGTTCCTTTTCAGAGCGGAGGTTCTCTTGGAAGTAACGAGCGACGAAGTAGTAGAAGACGTATTTATAACGAAATCTGAAGCTGCCGTCGCTTTTGACGAATAGTTTCGCTTCCTCCAGGTCGCCCGCCAGCTTCTGTACAGCAATTGGTATCTCGTATGATTCGAGGTATTCGTTGCTCAGTACCTGGATTTCCGCCTCGGTGATGTATTCCTGTTTTTTCTCGAAAAGGTAGTGCGCAATTCTTGAGATAAACGTGTACCGTGTATCAATCTCGGTTGCGTCCCCTCCTACTCTTGCGAGGGATGTCGTAATCAGGGTTTCGTATAAGTATCCGAACGAGCCGTTTACAAGGTTTGCCGCTTTGCTGCTTTCTCGGGCTTGAAGGACAAGAAGGACGGTGACCGGGAAGCCTGGGAGGACGTTCTTGGTCATCATCGATGAGATGACTGCTTCGTCCTGCTCTACCCTCTCTGCTACCTCTGAGTCGGACGCTTCTCCGTCCAGTTCATGCCACTTCTCTATGAGTTTGCCACGGAGATAGTGGCCCATTTGTCGGATTTCACAGCGGTCGAATCCTAATAGGGGACTCACTGTTCCCTGCTTGCCAGCGAATTCTTCTATCCTGAGTTCGTCGCTTGCCAACACTATTACTTTTCCGAATTTCTCTGCCGCAAGTGTCAGCATGGACGACTGCCAGTGGGCGCTCGCCTTCGCTCTTTGCCAGTCGTCCACGAGGAGGACCTTCTTGAGTCGATCAAGTTGGATGTATTCCTCAAGCTTCGCCCCGGAATACTGATTGCGGAAGGCCCGATTTATCAATTGCGAAAATCCTTCTTCGCTTGTAGCCCGAATCTCGTCCGCCGAGAGCAGAAGTGGAACCATCGCGTGCCGCGACGCGAGGTCTGTGTAGAGTTTTCGTGCGAGGGTCGTCTTTCCCGCTTGGGCGGGGGCCATAACGAGAACCCGTTCGGCCTTGGCGAAATAAGCGAGGACGTCGTCGCTTTTCATCTCCTCGGCGGTGTTTGGCCTCGCGATCGAGGCTCGGCCGATCTGCGGGTATACAAAGAGGTGGTCTATTTCGAGGTGCTTTTCTGGCCCCTTTCCGGGGTGCTTCAGACCTAGCCCTACGTCTCTCAGCTGTGCCGCGTACTCGGCATTGTTCTCGAAGCCGCTTCGGGCGGAGCTGTTGCGAACGAACGGAATCTGCCTCGGTTCATTTTGCGGGCGGTAGATTCCGTCGCTCCAGGAGAACTGAATTACCTGTTGAGACTTTCGTTCCGTATCGCACACCACGATATTGAATGCGCTTGCGTTCGGGTTTTTCGAGTCCTGCAGAACCCCTCCGGAAATATACTCCGAATTTTCGCCGTTCAGGTTCGTTTTAGTGTATGCAGACTCGACGTGTACGTGTCCCGTCATGACGATGTCCGTTGCTTTGTCTAGGTGCTTTTGCAGCTTCAGTCCGTTATCGGATTCGAGCCAAGTGTACGGGTGGTGCATTAGTGTAACGATCAGGTCCACGGTTCCGCCGCTCCTCTGTGGGATTGCGTGAACAGGAAAGAGAAGTTTCCCTTGTGCTTCGTTCATCATGGACATGAGAGCTGTATTGATGTGCAGGACATCTAGGCACGGTTGGCTGTGCCTGGAGAACGTTTGCCATTCAGCGAGCTGTGGTTTTGTGCCTCTGCCGTCGCCGACGAAATCCGACCGGAACTGGAAGAAGTTGCTTTGGACCGATAGGAGTTCTCCCACGGCTGCCCCGTCGAGTGAGAGCTTCTCCACTTTGGGGGTTACCCCGTCTATGGTTATCTGCCGCAGGTCGGAGTTCGCAGAGTGGTCACAGTCATGATTTCCGGGCACGAAGGTGAACCACACAGGGGTGCCAGCGCGGTTAGCCTTCAGCGAAATCTCGAGCAATCGAAAAAAAGCTGACGCTTGGTCATACTCCGTTCGCGCCCCGGAGAAGGCCACATCCCCGGTGACGGCGACTAGACAGCAGTCGGGCTTCGGAGTGATTGAGTGGAACGCGGATGCGATTTGCTGAACGCGTTCGGCGATCGGGTTCCCGGAAGTTTTGAAGTGTATGTCGCTAAGCTGAAGCAGCGCGATCTGCATTGTGGTGACGACCTCCGCACAGCCAGTTCTGATGAAAAAAGGGTCCTACGGCATTGGCCGCGGGACCCCCTCCCTGCGCGTCCTTTGTACATGCGGGGGCGGGGGAATGCAAAGGGCACGAGGGTGGTGGGGAGGGGCACGAGGGTGTGGGGCGGGATATTCGCGGCGGAGAGCTAAACCGAGGTCCCTCTCTGCGTTTTCGTCCGCTGGGCGTGGACGAAAACTTCGCTCGGGATGACAAATCAAAAGCAAAGGCAGCGGACAGGAGTGTCCGCTCCACATGGGGACTTCGCCGGGATGACAATCCGTCTTTCCGGCGTCCGTTTGAGATAATGCGGGGCATGCGAGGACTGAAAGACAAGCGCGTCCTGATCACCGGCGGCGCGAGCGGCATCGGCGCAGCGACGGCGGCCCGCTTCCTCGAAGAGGGGTCGCGGGTGTGCGTGCTCGATCGCGACGCGGTGGCCTGCAAGCACATCAAGCAGGAGCTGTCGGTGTTAGGCGAGGGCGGCATTTCTGAGGCTGGCCTTACGTCTGCCATCATTGCTGACGTCACTGACCTGATGCAGGTGGAGGCGGCGTTTGCGGAGGCGATTCGGTTGATGGATGGCGTGGATGTGGTGATCAACAATGCGGGGATCAGCATCCGGCACAAGTTTCTGGACATCACTCCGGAGGAGTGGGATCGGGTGATCGCGGTGAATCTGACGGGGGTGTTTTATGTGGCGCAGACGGCGGCGCGGCACATGTGGGAGCGCTTCTCAGGTGAGGCCTCGTCGGCTAAGGCTTCGTCCAGCACGGCTTCCTCCGCCAACGCTGCCTCGGTTAACGGTCCATCGTCTAACGCTTCTTCGGTTAAGCCCAGCAGTGGAGTGATTTTGCAGACGGCGTCGACTAATGGGGTGATGGGGTATCCATATTATGCGGACTACAACGCAACCAAGGCGGGAGTGATTGAGCTGACGCGGTCGATGGCGCTGGAGCTGGCGCCGCGGGTGCGGGTGTGCGCGGTGGCTCCGGGATACGTGCTGACGCCGATGCAGCGGGCGGAATATTCCGACGCGATGCTGGAGGAAGTGAATCGGAAGATTCCGCTGGGGCGGCATGCCACGCCGGAGGAGATTGCCGGGCTGTTTGCGTATCTGGCGTCGGACGATGCGGCGTTCGCTACGGGGCAGGTGTTCACGATGGATGGCGGAGAGACGGCGGGCGGGCTGGCTAGCCGGTGATGGGGATTGGTGATGGGATTGGGGCCTCGGCTTGTTGCGGGGCATAGCGATTCGTATCAGGCTATGCCTTCAGGCATAGCATCGGGGGTCGTCGTTCTTTTCGCCTTTAGGCGCTGCGGGAAGGCGCGCTATTTTCGAATCGGTGGGATTGGAATCTGTATGAAGGCGCAGGCTACGGTGTTTCTGGGCGGAGGTCGGATTACTGGGGCGCTGATTGCGGGGCTGCGGCTGGCGGGATATCGGCGGGCGATTGTGGTGCATGATCGGAATGCGGGGAAGCTGCGGGCGCTACGGCGGGAGTTTCAGGTTGAGGTGGCGCGGGATTTGAAGTCGGCAGTGGAGCGGGCCGAGACGTTGATTGTCGCAGTGCGACCTGATTCAGTCGCTGAATTGCTGGATGAGATTGTCAGATGCGGTGCGGTGAGTCGGGCGCGTCTTGACCGACCGCGAATCGCGATCAGTTTGGCGGCAGGGATTCCGCTGAAGAAATTGCGGGGTGGGTTGGGTTCGGTGCGCTGGGCGCGAGCGATGCCGAGTCCGGTGTGCCGCATCGGGCGTGGGCTGACTGCGGTGACGTACGATCGCGCCGTTTCTGTTGCAGATCGCAAACGCGTGCGTGAGTTGTTCGAGCTGGTCGGTCGGGTGCTGGAGATTCCGGAGAGGCGCTTCGACGCTTTCTGTGTGGCTTACTCGCCGAGTCATGGATATCACGCGCTGGCCACGCTGGCCAAGGCGGCGCAGGAGGCGGGACTTGACCGCAAGACGGCTCTGACGGCTGGAGCGCACGCGTTTGCGGAGGCGATCCTGTATTGCAGAGAGAGCGGGCAAAGTCTCGCTGATCTTCTGCAGGAGTCGGCGACGCCGGGCGGGATCGCTGCAGCCACGATGGAGGCTATGACGAAAGCTGGCTACGAGAAGGCTGTGGCTGCGGGACTGCGAGCGGGGATCCGGAGGGCGCGGCTGAACGCGAAGTTGTGATGGCATTTGAAGATGACGTTTGAAAGTGGAGATCATTTCCGCGTTACCTCGGTTACCTTCGAGGCGGGATGCGGTCTGTCACAATAGCCCAGGTAACGCCTGCCCGCCGCGGGGGAATTCTGGACTGTGGGCAAGCACTGGCGAAATGGGAATTCTGACACAAAATGCGGCTCGACGGAGTACGCGACTGCGGGTGGAGATTCCGGTCAGCGTGATCAGTCTCGACCGGATGCGGCCGTTTGCGGAGAATTGCGTGACTGTGATCGTGAGCGCGCAGGGATGCGGGTTTCGCAGTTCGCAGGCGCTGCAGATGGAGACTCCGATCCTGTTGAACGAGTTGCCGGGCGGAGGCAGCGTGACGGCGCGGGTGGTGAACTGCCTGCCGCTGGGCGACGATGGCAAGTACTTTCTGATTGGGGCTTCGCTCTATACGCACGGGAATGTCTGGGGGATTTCGAATCCTCCGGAGGATTGGCATCTGGCCGAGCTGAACTATCCTGCTCCCGCCGCTGCGCCGACAGCCGCGCCAAGGCCAGTGCAAGCTGCCCCAGCAGGTGCTCCGAAGCTGACGGTGAACAAGAAGGCCTGGCCTTACAATCGGTTTCCCGAAGGGGAAGAAGCGCATCCTGGGCGCAAGTAAGGGCGCGCGACAACGCGCGGCGTGAACGAAGTCGACTCTATCGCGGTAAAGCGGGTCGGTCAGGTTCTTTCGTAACTCGTCAACTGTGAGCAGACTGCCATACTCTGAGTACGGATATGCCAGAAGAGATTAACTCGACCGCGTCGGCGGTGCCGGAAGCGCCCGACCCAACGTTGGACAAATTGTCTGACATGATTTCCGACATTATTTCCGACAAAGTTTCCGAGTTCGCACGCGACCAGGTTTCCGACGGCGTGCCCGAGCAGATTTCCGTCAAGGCGGCGGACGAGGTTTCTGACAAGGCAGCCGACAAGGCAGCCGACAAGGCAGCTGACCAGGTTTCCGACAACAAGGTTTCCGGCAAAGTCGTTGGGGCCGCCAAGGATCATAAGGCGAGCGGCCGCGCGTTTCGGGTGAAGCTACGCGGGTCGGTGCTGGCGCTGGTGCGGTTGCCGAATAAGCGGTCGGTGCGGGCAGCGATCCATCAGCTATCGACGACGGGTGGAGTGATCCATCTGGAAAAGCCGCTGGACGAGAAACTGGAAGTCGAAATGATTTTCCACATTCGCGAAGCCACGATTCGCGGCAAGGCGCAGATGCTGTTTCCCATGTGGGCGACGCAGGGGTGGATGCAGCCCTTCCGCTTCGTGGGCCTGTCCGAGGCCGGGCGGGAAAATCTGGATGCGAACCTTAAGTCTTTTCTTGGCGAAGCGGCCAAGGGCGCAGCGGCTGGCGCGTAAACTGCGGTAGTCCAGTCACGGTCTTCCTCTTGCTCTTGCATTCATCCTAGCTTCCTTCGGCAGAGTTCAATGAGCGCCATCGGAATTAGCGGCAGTTTTTTTTCACGCACTACCCGCAGCAGCTACGCGGCAGGGTCCACGATTATGTCAACCCTCTCGCCATTCAAATAAACGCTCCCGTCGTTTGCCAGCACGAAGACCAGGGCCTTTGGCTGTTCCGCGAGTGTTCTCGCTTCAATCCAATCGGCCATGTAATGGTCCACCTCCGGACCGAGTCCTTCTTCCCGATTGGATAAAACTCGGGTTACGACCGCTTTCTGCTTAGAGCTTTTATCTGCATGTATCGCGAACTCGAATTGCTGGCCGATCTTGATCTCTGATTTCATGCCTATCATCCTTTCCGCTTTGCCAGTCGAGGAAACGAGCATTCTACCCCTGCTTTGCCCGGTGCCACGTGGGGAACTTTTTGGGCACCGCAACCGCGCAACTCAAAGACTTTCTGACCGATGAGCGCGCCATGCTTTTGCATGAATGCCCGGTGACGGTTCGGTTCGAGACTACCCTACGGGAGATCCCCTTCGACTTCGCTCAGGGTAGGCTCTCGCCCCGCTCGTGAAAACGCGGGGCTCGGGATGACGGTCCGTGCTACTAAGAGTACACATCACTAAGCGTAGAGATTAATGAGCCGGCCGGTCCAGGCAGCGGGAGCGGCTGCATAGAAGAGGTATTGGGCGGCGGCTGTCGTTTCGACGGGACGGCTCCCGGCCCATCCGTTGACATACTCCTGGCCCGAGGCTGCGGCTTCGTCGCTCTGGGAATCCTCTACCAGTGTTCCGGAGATGCGATTCGGCTCGGCGGGGCGCGTCGGGGACGACCAGGCGAAAGTGTCGGTGGAGGGGACAAGACTAATTTGGCTTGCCCGGGTGGCGAGCGCTCTCGGAGTGAGAGGCACGAGGCTGGTCGACACATCGGACGCCGCCGACGGGTCGAGGGGATTCGCCGATGCCGGAAGCAGTTGAATCGACATAGGAATCAGTTTGCCAACGATCAATCTATCGGCAGTTTCGGCCGATCTGAATAACACGGCGGTGCTTTAGCGCCGTGTCGATAGGTCTAATCCCCATCTCGTACATTTTGGTTTGACCGCGAGTGGCGATGCAGGGGAGATCCCTCGCTTCGCCTGAAGAACGGCTCCGCTCGGGATGACGCCGGCTTTTGAGGGACAGCCAAACTGCATCACACCCGGTTACTCCGGTCACTTTTGTGATCTGGATTAGAGACTTATGATCGGCGGATAGGGTTTCTTTCATAGCTCTGAAACATGGGCCTCCATATATGAAACGACTTAGCTTTCTGGTGTCTCTGACCAACGACGACAATGATTATCAGCAGGAGCAGGCTGCTGTGGCGGAGAAGGCTGCGCGGCGGCTGGGCGTGGATGTGAAGGTGATTCACGCGAACAATGACGCGCTGGCACAGAGCCAGCAGTTGCTGCATTATGTGCAGGGCGATGCGGTGGCGCGTCCGGATGCGATTGTGTTTGAGCCGGCGGGTGGGACGGCATTTCCGCAGGTGGCGCGGGCGGCGGCGGCGGCGGGGATTGGGTGGGTGGTGCTGAATTTTGAAGCGGACTACGTGATGGAACTGCGACGCACGTTTAAGGTTCCGGTATTTACGATTAGTTCCGATCATGAAGAAGTGGGCAAGATTCAGGGGCAGCAGTTTGGGGCGCTGTTGCCGAATGGCGGATCGATGCTGTACATCGAAGGGCCGGCGAACAGTTCGGCGGCGAAGGAACGCACGGCTGGGATGATGCGCACCAAGCCGGCGAATATTCGAGTGAAGACGATGCGGGCAAACTGGACGGAAGAGAGCGCATATCGCACGGTGATTTCGTGGCTGCGTTTGAGCACTTCGCAGGAAAGCCGTGTGGATCTGGTGGGAGCGCAGGACGACAGCATGGCGATGGGCGCGAGGAAGGCGTTCAGCGAAATCGCGGAGAGTGAGCGGGCGCGGTGGATGAAGATTCCGATCACGGGCTGCGATGGCATGCCCCGCACCGGTCAGGCGTGGGTGCGCAACGGTACGCTGGCGGCGACGATTTTTATCCGTCCGAATACCGACCTGGCGATTGAGATGTTGGTGGAGGCGTTCAAGAGCAATGCGGCTTTGCCGGAACGCAAGGTGACGGATCCGGAGTCGGTGCCGTCGCTGGCGGATTTGGCGGCTTCGGCGGCGAAGATGGGGCGGGGCGCGGGAGCGTGATGTTTTTGGCGGATTAAGCGGCGCGAAGGTTCGGAGATTTCAGGCGTCCCTACTGGGGGCGCCTTTTTTCTTTGCGGGTCTGGAGGCATGGTCGGGCAGCGTCGGTGCCCGGGGCCGCTCGGCTCCGCCCCTTCGAAAGGCTTAGGGCAGGTTTTTGCGGGACGGCCGAAGGCGGCCACGGGGGTGATTCGGCAATGAAGTTTTCCGGCATGGGGCAGGGAAGCGTGTAGAATCTACCGGCGATTTGGACCGCATTCCAAGTACGGTTCAGCAGTGAGGTCCCAGCGGAGGGATTCATGGCGAATGCCGCAGTGGCGGGAACGAGTAACCCTGGGTATAGCATCTGGCGCGTAATCATGGCGTCGTCAGTGGGCACCATGATCGAGTGGTATGACTTCTACATATTTGGCAGCCTGGCGGCGATTCTGGGGCCGAAGTTTTATCCGCCGGGGAACGACACGTTTGCCTACATCGCTTACCTGGCGACTTTTGCGGTGGGCTTTTTGGTGCGGCCTTTTGGAGCGCTGTTCTTTGGGCGAATCGGCGATCTTGTCGGACGCAAATACGCCTTCCTCGTAACGCTTTCGATTATGGGGTTCTCGACTTTTGCGATTGGGCTGTTGCCGTCTTTCGCGACCGCGGGGTGGTTTGCGCCGATCGTGCTGCTGCTGATCCGTGTGTTACAGGGGCTGGCGCTGGGCGGGGAGTATGGCGGCGCCGCGGTTTACGTGGGTGAGCACGTTCCGGACAACAAGCGCGGGTTCTATACCAGCTTTATTCAGATCACGGCGACGCTGGGGCTGTTTGTTTCGTTGATTGTGATTCTGGTGACGCAGAATTCGATGTCGAAGGAAGACTTTTCCGCTTGGGGCTGGCGGATACCTTTCCTGATCTCGATCATTCTGGTGATCATCTCGCTCTACATTCGCCTGAAAATGAAGGAATCGCCCATTTTTGCGGAGTTGAAGGCTGCGGGCATGACCTCGACGCAACCGCTAAAGGATGCGTTCACGAAGTGGGCGAACCTGAAACAGGTGCTGATTTCGCTGTTCGGCGCGACCGCGGGGCAAGGGGTGGTTTGGTATACGGGACAGTTTTATGCGCTGTTTTATATGCAGACTGTTTTGAAAGTGAATGTGAAGACCGCGAACATTGTGGTCGCCATCGCGCTGCTGCTGGGGATGCCGTTCTTTACCGTGGTGGGCGCGCTGTCGGACCGCATGGGACGCAAGAAGCTGATGATGGCGGGCTGCTTGCTCGCGGTGTTGACTTACATTCCGATCTACAAGGCAATGGAACGGGCGGCGGGGAATAATGTGGTCACGGTGAAATCCGCCCGCAACAAGGTCACTGGGGCGATTTCGCTGACGGCCATGACTACGGATCCGTCCGGGGCGCTGGTTCCGGTGAAAGAAGCGCCGAATCCGAATACCACCATGCTGGTGCTGCTGGTGTTTGTGCAGGTGCTGTATGTGTGCCTGGTTTATGGTCCGATCGCGGCTTATTTGATTGAGGCGTTTCCGGCGAAGATTCGTTATACGTCGCTGTCTTTGCCGTATCACATCGGGAATGGAGTGTTTGGCGGGCTGCTGCCGTTAATTGGGCTGTCGTCGGTGGCGGCTACGGGGAATATTTATGCGGGGCTGTATTATCCGATGATTGTGGCTGGGGCGACTTTCATTATCGGAAGCCTGCTGCTAAAGGAGACGCAGGGAGTGCGTATTTGGGATGAAGCGGGGGGGAAGGCTTCGGCGGGGGACTAGGGAATTTCGGTCGCGAGGCCGTTGGAAAATGCCGAGCGAGAATTTGGAACGAGGGTTGGTCGCGTGCAGTTTGATATTGATGCCAAGTGCGACGCGCGGGAGATCCCTTGCTTCGCCTGAAGAACGGCTCCGCTCGGGATGACGCCGGCGATTAGAGCGGGAATCAAAGTGGACCAATAACCGAGAACACAGAAGCCGGTCTGTGCGCTATGGGTTTGCGAATATGCTAGATTTGGTTCGCGGGCCTATAGCTCAACGGTTAGAGCAGCAGACTCATAATCTGTTGGTTCCAGGTTCAAATCCTGGTGGGCCCACCACCTATCGCCCCGGTCCGGCGGACCTGTGGCTTATTGGTGCAAACTCTCGTCATCAGTTGTATTCCTACCTCGTTGACACTTCTGCGGCGTGGAATTAGAGTTGCGTCATTCTTGAACGAGATTCTTCACTACGAATCTTCAACAATGCGAAATTCGCAGGAGGCACGGATGCTGTCGAAGCTATTCTGGGCGGGAGTGTTAGTGTGTCTGGCTGCATCTGTGGCTGTGGCGCAGGATCCGACCAAGATTGAACCCAAGCATTACAAGCTGGATTTTGAGAATGAACACGTGCAGGTGGTGTCGGTTCACTATGGGCCGCATGAAAAGTCCGCATTGCACGATCATATTGGCGGCGTGGTGGTGAGCCTGACGGAAGCGCATCTTCGCTTCACCGATGAGAACGGGAAAGTGCGTGAGGTTTATTCCAAGCCGGGCGAGGCGCGGTGGTATCCGCCGTTCAAGCATCGGGTGGAAAATTTGGGGGATACTTCGTATGAAGCGCTGTACATCGGAGTGAAAAGCAAACCGGCGACCGCGTCGAACGGCGCTGTGGATCCGACGGGCGGGTTGGACGAAGAAACGAAGAAGATTGTTGCGGCGTATTTGCCGGCGTCGGGAAAGCCGTGAGTGAGGTGGTGCACGGGAAGCCGCGGACCGACGGCGGTTGAGGGCGCGGTGAGTATTGCTTATTGTTTGTCGTTCATTGTTTGTAGTTCATTGTTCGTCGTTCATGGTTCGTCGTTCATGGTTCGTCGTGTGTCCTGCATGGTTTGTCCCGCATGGTTCGTCCTGCATGGTTCGTCCTGCATTTTTCTCGATCCCGGAAAATTCGATGAGTACCCCTCCTGAAATGCTTTCTTCGCACCGGAAATTGGCATTCCTGCTGGGCGTCGTCACCTTTCTTTCGTTTATTTATTTTTACGAGGGGGGCGGGTGGAATCAGAACTCGCGCTTTGATCTGCTCCGCGCAATTGTCGAACGGCATACGCTGCAGATCGATGCCTACCATGAGAACACTCAGGACAAGGCGCACTTCAACGGACATTACTACTCCGACAAAGCGCCGGGGCTGGTTTTTCTTGCCGTGCCTTTTGCGCTGGGGGCGAGGACTGCGCTGCGGGTCTTGGGGATTGATCCAGAATCGGCGCGGGGAGAGACTGCGGTTTCCTATGTGGTGAGTGCGGGCGCGGTTGCGCTGCCGGCGGCGTTGGCGGGAGTGTGCTTGTTTTTTCTTGGGCTACGCTTCGGGGGCGGCTCTGGTGGGAGTGCATTTGCGGTGTTGGTGATGTGCCTGGGGACTCCGATGTGGGCGTATGCGGGGCTGTTCTGGGCGCACGCGCTGGTGGGGGCTTGTCTGGTGTTTGCTTTTGCGGCGGCGTTGAAGGTGCGCGACGGCGGGAGTGCGCGCGAAGATTTTCTGTGGGCTTTGGCGGTGGGGCTGTCGGCGGGGTGGGCGACGGTCACGGAATATCCTGCGGCGCCGGCGTCGGCGATGCTGGCATTTCTGGCGCTGTCGCAGGCGTGGCCGCGGGGGACTGGGGCGCGTTGGCGGGTGTTCGCCGGCGTGGGAGTGGGCGCCGGAATCTGCGTGATTGTGTTGTTGAGCTATCTGCACGCGGCGTTTGGATCGTTTCGTCCGAGCTATTCGTACTACGATCCACAGTCGTTTGCGTTTATGCAGCAGCGCGGTTACATGGGACTGACTTACCCGCATCCGGACCGGCTGCTGAAACTTTTGTTTGGGTGTTCGCGCGGGCTTTTGTTTGCATCGCCGGTGTTAGTGGCTGCTCCCTTCGGCTTGTGGTGGTTGTGGAAAGAGAAGATTTACTCGGCGGCGGCTCTGGTCGCGGCGGGAATTGCTGCCTACTATTTCCTGTTCAATGCTTCGTTCTACTGGTGGAAGGCGGGGCTGTCGTTTGGTCCACGTTATGCGAGCGGGTGCATTCCGCTGCTTTGCGTTGGTCTGGCTGTTGCTTGGGGACGCGCGACGCCGGCGTGGCGGTGGGTGCTGGGCGCGCTGGGACTGGGCAGTGTGTTCGTGGCGTTGATGGTGGTTTCTACGACTTCGCAATTGTCGATGCAGGATAGTTGTCCGTTGCTGCATTCGGTGTTTCCGGCGTTCTGGTCGGGGCAGGTGGCGCTGAACCATGAATCGATGTTGACGGTGGCCGAGGCTGGGTCGAGTGCGAGTCGGGGAGCGTTTAATCTTGGTCAGTTGGTGGGACTGCGGGGAGTTGCGAGTTTGATCCCGTTGTTTGTGATTTGGGGAGTGGGGGCGGCAGGTTGGTGGCGGATGCAGCGTAGCGGTGCAGTTCGATAAGGAAGCGAGCCAAACGCGCGATTATTGCGTGGCAAAGGCGCGACGCACCGCGCGGCTCGCCCAGATCTCTCGCTGCGCAAAGAGCGCTTGCTCGGGATGACAATCGAACTGGGATCCCACCTGGGCAGCAGGAACTGGGCAATCTCCAGTAAGATAATCTTTTGGGTGCTTTATGGCGGAACTTTTCGTGGCGCCAGCCGAGGTCGAATTGCTGCAGCGGGTCTATTCGGCGTTCAATCGGAGGGAAATCGACGCGGTGCTCGCCGTCATGGTTGCCGACGTGGATTGGCCCAACGGCATGGAGGGCGGGCGGGTGCGCGGTAAGGCCGCGGTGCGGGACTACTGGAAACGGCAGTTTGAAGTGCTTGACCCTGAGGTTGAGCCGCAGCATTTTACGGCGGAAACGGACGGGCGGATCGCGGTTGAGGTGCATCAGGTGGTGCATGACAAGAGTGGGAAGCTCGTGGTGGACCAGATGGTGCGGCATGTGTACGAAATTCGCGATGGTTTGATTCGGGGTATGGAGATTCGGTAGTCCTTACATCCGCTGGATTTTCGGTTACTCGCTGGCGACGTTAAAACATTATTGAGAGGAATTATGGCGCACACGGTTTTTTGCGTGAAGTTGAAGCAGGAAATGCCGGGGCTGGATGAGCCTCCGTTTGACAACGACCTGGGGCAGAGGGTGTATGACAACGTCTCGCAGGAAGCTTGGCGGATGTGGGTGGAGCATTGCAAGATGCTGTTGAACGAGTATCGGCTGAATCCAGCGCGGCGCGAGGATCAGGAAGTGATCGTGAAGCAGATGGAACAGTTTTTCTTTGGGGAAGGGTCGGCTAAGCCGAAGGAGTATGTGCCGCCGACGCAGTAATTGCAGGGGCTAAAGCCCACGAACTTTACCCGCTTTACGCGGCGCTGAAGCGCCGCTCTTCCACGGTGCTTCCGCATTCGCTTCCGAACGCGTGACTTTTATGGCTTGGAAGTTCCTGACCTTCAACCTGCTAGGCGTGGTCCTTCGCGGGCTGCTGAAGGAATGGCGCTGCGCCAAGCAGCAACGTGACGGCGGGGACTACAGCCCAAAGGAAGGCGCCCCACCACAGGCGGCCCGGATTATGGAAGATGAAGTCGTTGTGCTGCATTAGGGCGCTGACCGGGATCACGATTACGCACGAGGCCAGCATAACAATCGCGGGAAACGTACCCGCTACGATCCGGGCGATACGATTCCCACCGACGCGACGGGAAAGAAATGCTCCCAGGGCTCCAAAGGCGATTTGGCCGATGAGCCACACGGCGTAGAGCTGCTGAGCCGCGCCGGAGTGCAGGCGAACCAGCATCGGGGGTCGCATGCTGATTTCGGTCAAGACCAACAGGAACAGGCTTGAGGCAAATAAGCTGGCGAGAGCTGGAAGCCAAAGACTACGTGTGCGGTGGTTCATAGTATCCTCCTTGGATTTGGCGCGGCGGATGTCCGCGGCTAGAGCGTGGCAGTTGGCGACTTCCTGCAGAGTGAGTTCGAGCGCCTCTGTTGGGTTCAAGCCGCGGGACTGGGCGTGTTCGCAGACTTCTTCGAGATGCGCCGCCAGTTCGGCGATGACCTCTTCGTTCCGATGGCAGGGCGAGTCGGGCGAGGACATTCGCTCGCGAACAATTTTGTTCCAGTCCGGCCGGTTCTGATCAGGCATGGCTGACTCCGGTGAGGGCGTCGAGGGCTTGGAAGAAGGTGCGCCACTCTTCTTTTAGTGGTGCTATCTGCTTCTTGCCGGCGGGGGTGAGGCGATAGTAGCGGCGGTCGCGGCCGGCGTGGTTGGCTTGCCAGCGGGCTTCGACCCAGCCGTGCTTTTCCATGTCGTAGAGCAGGGGATAGAGCGACGCGAGGGTGAATTTCAGCGCGCCGCCGGTGCGCTCGCCGATCTGTTTGGCGATTTCGAAGCCGTACAGCTGCTGCTCGGCGAGCAGTGAGAGGATGGCCAGTTCGGCACTTCCTCGGGCGATTTTGGAGCGGATTCGTTTGGTCATGGTCGGTGCCGGATTCACTATGTAGGAATCCTATGTTTGGAGTATAGGAATCCTATATTGCTCGGGCAAGATTACGGTGGTACTTGCCCGGGCGGGGGTCGGAGTTACTGGCGAGGTCAGAGGCAGCCTCGCTGCGCTCGGCGGACGGACGAAGGCGTCCGTCCCCACACGAGCCTATCTCGTGGTTACTTTGGCAGTTACCTCACTGCACCAAAATTGTTGCACCTTTCATCACCCCGTAACATTCCACTGCTAGAACGAATATATGGATCTGTCCGTGTACAACACGCTGATCCTTTCCGACCTGCACCTGGGTGCAGAGACGAGCCGCGCCCGGGAAGCTACGCAGGTGCTCAAGAATAGCCGGTTCCAGCGGCTGATTCTGCTGGGCGACATTTTTGCCGACCTTAATTTTGCCCGGCTTACCAAGGAGCACTGGAAGTTTCTGGGGTATATCCGAAAGCTTTCCAATCCTAAGCGGCGCATTGAAGTGGTGTGGGTGGAGGGCAATCACGATCACGGGTTGACCGACATCATGTCGCACCTGGTGGGGATTCGCGTGTATCAGGATTACGCGTGGGAGTATGGCGGGCTGCGGCACCTTGCGATTCATGGTCACCAGTTCGACGGGTTTCAGGTGAACCGGATCCGGCTGAGCCGGTGGGGCACGTCGCTTTTTCTGCAGTTGCAGAAGCTGGATTTCAAGAGCAAGCCGATTACGCGGATGATTGACCGGCTGAACACGCGGTGGCTGCGCATGTCGGCTAAAGTGGCGTCGGGAGCGCTGGCTTACGCGCGGCAACATGGCGCCGACCGGATTTTCTGCGGGCATACGCACGAGGCGCTTCAGGCGGAGCAGGACGGAGTTCACTACTACAACTCGGGTGGGTGGGTGGATTCGCGGCTGACTTATTTGACGGTTGATGAACAGGGGGTGGAAATTCATGAATACAACGAGCACGACGGCGAACGATTTAACGATCGTGATTCCGGCGAAGAACGAGGCGAAACTGATTCCGCGCTTGCTGACGTCGCTGACGAATCAGGATTACTCGAAGATGTCGAGTACGAGAGTGTTGGTCGCTGACGCGAATTCGACGGACGGGACGCCGGAGATCGTGATGAGTTTTCGCGACCGGCTGAACGTCAGCGTGATTCGCGGCGGGATGCCCTCGGTGGGGCGCAACCAGGGCGCGGCGCAGGCGGATACGCCGTACATACTTTTTCTGGATGCGGATGTGGAGCTGGCCGACCGGACGCTGATCCGGCGCTGTGTGGAGAAGGCGCAGGCCAAGCAACTGCATTGCGTGACCACGAACATTGTGTGCAATCAAGGCGGCTGGCTCGACAAGGCGATTTACGTAGGCAACGACTTCTTTCAATATCTGTCGTACCTGCACCGTCCGTTTGCGACGGGGATGTTTATGTTTTTTGATCGGAAGAAATTCTGGGAGCTGGGTGGATTTCACGAACAGATATTGTTCGCAGAAGACTATTGCCTGAGCCAGCAGGTTGAGCGCAAGCGTTTTTCGATTGTGCGTGGCGGGGTTTACACCACCAACCGGCGGTTCCAGAGGATGGGACACTTGCGGGTGGGGTGGTTGTTTCTGTGGACCATGATGAATTTCTGGAATGAAAGATTTTTTTTGCGCGATCACAAGTATTGGGCGCACGAGGCGGACACCGTGCCGCGGGCGTAGGTTCGGGGCGGTGGTACTCATGCGGCGGATGCGAACAGCAGGTTCCTCCACTGCGCCGTCGCTGGCGCTCCGGCTTCGGTCGGAATGACAAGGTTCGGGGTGGGTGCGGCTTCTTCCAACAAAGTTTTGCCGGCCACAAGAAAACAGGATTCAGCCAACCAGCTGAATCCTGCTTTTGTTTGGAAGGCTTGCGAGATTTCGCGAGTCAGAAGCGCAAGACGATGCCGGTCGACAGGCGTACGTTGTTTTGTGTGGCGCCGAAGAAGTTGGTCCGGACGTAGTCGCCTTGGAACCGCCAGGCTACGGGGCGAATGATGCGGTAATCGAGGCCGCCTCCGAGCGCGGTGGAGAACGAACTATCTGAGCCGGCGGCATTGGCATTGACGTGGCCGACGCCAAACATGGCTTCGGCAAAAGGTCGAAATCGACCGAATGATGCGTACACGCGGGGACCGAACAGGACGTTGTACACCGCTAGATTGACGGAAGTATATGGGAGCTGCGTACAGACGAGTGGACCGGGACACGGAAATGGGACAACAGTCTGCGAGCCGTAGTGGCTGCTGAAGTCGGCAACGAAGCCGAGGTGGGGCACTACCCGGCCTTCGAGCGTTGCTTCCCAACCATTCATGTTGACGTTATTGGCCGCCAAGGAAGGCAGATTGGCGTTGTAGTAGGAGTAGCCGAAGAATACGTTGCCCGACTGGGCCGCCGAGAGACCAGCAAACGCGGTAAGCATGAAGGCAACGAGAAGAGCATTGCGCATGATTTTCCTCCGGACACTTCTTGGGTATCAACCCGTCTTGGGCTATCAACCCGCGCAAGAGGAAAAAGTTCCTGCGTGAAGATTCCGTTTTAACAACCTGTTTTAACAACCTGTTTAACAACAGATTCGGAAATCAGCCAATTGGTTTGATGGAAAAGAGACTGGGGCAGCGACGGCTTAGAAGCGCCAGACGATTCCGGTGGAGGCGCGGTAGTCGTCCTGGTTGGCGCTGGCGTAGTGGCCGTGCATGTAGTCGCCTTGCACGCGCCAGGAAAAATTCTTCTTGAAGGCAAGCTTGTAGTCAACGCCGCCGCCGATGTCGATGGAAAGCGGGTTATAGATGAAACCATCCGAGTTAACGTGCCGGATGCCGGCCATCGCGTGCACGAAGGGGCGCCATTTTCCGAAATTGAAGGAGTAGCGCGGACCGGCGACGAAATTGTATTGCGTAACCGGATAGTCGCCGTGGCGATAGAAACCGCTGGCGTCGGCCACCAGGCCGAGGCGCGGATAGCGGTCGAAGGGAAGCGCCTCGAACGAGCCGTCAAAGCCGCGATAACTTTGGCGGTTGATGACGTCGGTGAGTTGGGCGTAGGAAACGCCGCCGTAGACGTTGCCATTGGGAAGAAGTTTGCTAAATTGTGCCGACATCGGAAGCGAAAACACGATGAACCCAACAAACGCCAGCACCACGGCAGCAGTCTTCGACACGAATTATTCCTCCCCGGCGGGCGCGCCGGCAAAAAGTGCAATTTAGGCAACGAAATCTGTTAGATGCAGTGTACTGGATGCCCCAGATGTCCCAGTCGACAAAATTTGACCCGGCCACGCCGGGCTTGCGGGCTCGCAGGTGGGCGAAAATTTACTTGATTTTCATGGTTCCAAAACCAAGGCCTCTGCGTCTATCTACTAGGATGCAACCAAGGGACATGAATTGGCAAATGGACGAGGAGCCGGGAGCTCGGGCTGCGTTTGAAAATTACAAGGAGTCGAAGGTGAAACTCAGTTTGGAAATGCGCAATCGCGGCGAAGTTATTATTGTGCGCTGCCAGGGGCGGATCGTCTATCGCGACGAGGCGGCCACGCTGGCGCGGGTTGCGGGCGAAGTCCTGCAGCAAGGGCGGAAGCTGGTGCTCGACCTGAGTGGAGTGAATTCGATCGACAGCGCCGGCATTGGAGAACTGGCCCTGCTGCAGAGTTGGGCGCAGGAAGGGAACGGAAACTTGAAGCTGGCGGGAGTGAGTCCACTGGTCGGTGAGTTGCTTCAGCTGACGAATCTGGATTCGGTGCTGGAAGTGTATCCTTCGGTGGATGCGGCGGCCGAGTCGTTCCGCGAGGAGAACGTGGGGGCAGAGCAGGTTTGCGCGGATTGTTGAGCGTCAGGATGAGTTCTTAACGAGGAGCAAGGTTCGCCTTGCTCCTTTTTGTTTTTTGTAGAGTTCATGGGTTGATCTGCGGACGTGCGGGTTTCTGTCGTCCCTCCGGGACTCGGCTCTATTTTGTTTGCTTACCTCGGCTTGCGCCGTGGGCCGTATTCTGCCGCCGCTCCGCGGCTTCAGTCGCGTGGGTTCACGGTGCATCAGTCTCCCAAGAAGCGCGGGAAAGAGTTAGTTTTCGCGCTGGAAGCGGTAGCGGCCTTTGCGATCGAGCGCCACGGCTTCGGCTACTTTTAGAAATGCGCGGGCGGCGTGGGAGAGATTCGCATCTTTACGGTAGATGAGGCGGAGTTTCCGTTTCAGCTGCAGCTCGCGCACTGGAATGCGCACCAGCTCGCCGCGTGCGATTTCGGTTTCGACGCTGATCTCGGGGATTAGAGCTACGCCATTTCCCATCGCGACGAATTGCTTGATGGCCTGGAGCGTGGGCAGTTCCAGGTCCATGTGGAGCGGGGTTTTGTGCGTCTTGAATAGCTGGATGACTTTCTCACGGTAGGGCGACGAAACGATGTGAGCGACGAACGATTCGGCCCCCAGCTGCCGGATGCTGACCCTCTGGGCCGACGCCAGCGGATGGGTGCGGGGAACGACGAACACGAGTTCGTCGAGATAGACGACCACGGAATGCAGACTGGTTTCCTGGGGCTCATAGGACAGGACGCCGAATTCGGCGTTGTAGCGCAAGACATCGTCGGGAATGTGACTGCCCAGGGTGCGCTCGACGGTGATCCGGATCATGGGATGGAGGCGGCGAAATTCTGCCAGGATGGGCAGCAGGTAGAGCACGGTGAATTCGTTGGCTGCGATGACCAGCTTGCCTTTTTGCAGTTCGCGCAATTCGGTGAGGGATTCCGCGGCTTCGGTGCGCAGGTTGATCAGCTTTTCGGCGTATTCGAGCAGGACTTTTCCGGCGTCGGTGAGGACGCCTTCGCGGGAAGAGCGGTCGAAGAGGGCTTCGCCGAGTTCGTCCTCGAGTTTGCGGATGGTCTGGCTGACCGCGGACTGGGTGCGGAAGAGTTTCTCGGCGGCGCGGGAAAAGCGGCGCTCGCGGGCCACGGCCAGAAATACTTCGAGCTGGGCAAGTTCCACGAATGTGGCTCCTTAATCAATTATTGAAAGTCTATTAGTAATACTTATTATACAAGTTGCGCTAATGATTGCTGAAGAATTATAAGTTTCGCTTCTATGGCTTGCGGCCTTTACGATAGAGTTTAATTCTGGTTTTGAGGGAGATCGGAGTCGAGAGCAATGAGCGCAGAGCGAACCCGCATTACGGTTTTCGATACCACGCTTCGCGACGGTGAGCAGTCGCCGGGCTGCAGCATGAATCAGCAGGAAAAGCTGCGCCTGGCTCATCAGCTCGACCGGCTGGGAGTGGATGTGATCGAGGCTGGGTTTCCCATCGCGTCCGATGGAGATTTCGAGTCGGTGAAGGCGATTGCCGCGGTGATACGGCGGCCGATTATTGCGGGATTGGCGCGCGCCTGCCGGCCGGATATTGAGCGCGCGTGGGAGGCTTTGAAAGACGCGGCGCGTCCGCGGATTCACGTGTTTCTGGCGACTTCCGATATTCATTTGCAATACAAGCTGCGCATCACGCGCGATGAGTGCGTGGCGCAGGCGCGGGAAGCGATCCGCTTTGCGAAATCGCTTTGTGAGGATGTGGAGTTCTCGCCGGAAGATGCGACTCGCACCGATCCTGATTTTCTGTGTCGCGTGCTCGATGCGGTCGTTGAAGCGGGAGCAACCACGCTGAACATTCCGGACACGGTTGGGTATACGATCCCGAGCGAGTTTGGGAATCTGATCACGACCATCCGGCAGCGGGTGAAGGGAATCGAGAACGTGACGATTTCGGCGCACTGCCACAACGATCTGGGCATGGCTGTCGCCAATGCGCTGGCGGCGGTGTCGGCGGGAGCGCGGCAGGTGGAGTGCACGATCAACGGCATTGGAGAGCGGGCGGGGAATGCATCGCTGGAAGAGATTGTGATGGCGATGCGGGTTCGGCCGGATAAGTTCGCTTACGAAACGGGAGTGGTGGGCGACCAGATTTTTGCCGCCAGCCAGATGCTGAGCGAGATTACGGGTGTGCCGGTGCAGCCGAATAAAGCCATCACGGGGCGCAATGCATTCGCGCACGAAGCCGGGATTCACCAGGATGGAATGCTGAAGAACGCGCTGACCTACGAAATCATGACGCCGAAGTCGGTGGGCGTGCCCGATTCGAAGCTGGTGCTGGGCAAGCACTCTGGACGGCACGCGCTCAGTATTCGGTGCGAACAACTGGGCTACCAGTTTGACCGGCGGGCGCTGGACGACATCTACCGGCGATTTGTTCGCCTGGCGGACAAGATCAAACATGTCGAAGATCATCATCTTCTCGAACTGATTCGTGACACGCACAAGCCGTCGGGGTCGGCGACGCCGCTGATCGAGCCGATGGCTGCGGCGAAGGCGGCGGCTGTTAGTTCATCTCAACCCTCGCCTTCCGGTGAACCTGTGGCCGAGCAGACGAAGCCATTCCCGATGGGTCCGCAGACCAACGCATTCGGAGTGGCCTTGCCCACTCAGACTGATGCTCACCACGAGCAGACGCAGCAGGAAGATTATCTGTGGGGAGTGTAGTGCGCTGCTCCGATGGGATCGCACTGGCGTGAGGCGTATACTGTCTCGCGCCAAGTGAGACAACGATGCCCCGCTTCCTGTTTTGGAACCTGAACAATAAGGCTGTTCCGCACCTCGTCAAAGAGGTCGCGAGAGGCAATGATGTCGATGTTCTTGTCCTGGCGGAATGTGAGATTCCGGTCGGGCTAATGCTTACGACGCTGAACGCCGAGACGCCGGATTTTCAGTTTGCTCCCGGTCAGTGCGAAAGAATACAGGTCTTCACTCGTTTTCATTCGGCCTTCCTCGCGCCACTCTTCGAGAGCGACCGATATTCAATCAGGCGGCTGCGTTTACCTCTTAGAGAGGAAGTTCTCGTCGTCATGGTTCATCTGCCCAGCAAGATGCATTCGGCGGCTGAGAGCCAGCGTACAGAATGCTCGCTCCTTGCGAGGGCGGTACTCGAGCAGGAGGCGGCGTCGGGTCACAGTAGAACAATCGTGGTTGGCGACTTCAATACCAACCCCTATGAGCATGGTTTCGTGGCCACGGATGGACTTCACGCGGTCATGAGCAAAGCGGTCGCGCAGCGCAATACCCGCCGGGTTTCAGGCCGGGACTTTGAGCTGTTCTACAATCCGATGTGGAGCTACTTTGGCGACGTCGGGAACAGGCCTAGCGGCACCTATTACTATGAGAAGGCGGAGCATGTAAACTATTTCTGGCATATCTTCGACCAAGTGTTGTTGCGGCCGAGTCTTCTCGGCGGATTCTCAGACGATTTGAGAATACTGACGATGGCAGGTAGTACGCCTCTCCTGGATCGCAACGGGCGACCGGATAGAGAGAATGCTTCGGATCACTTGCCGATCTTGTTTAGCTTGGATTTCTGATTTGGAGGTTCGCAATGTCAAGCGTTCCTGACTCAAGTGCACTCGAAGTGGATTTGTGGCCCAAGGCCAAGTTTGAGACGGATATCGTGACGCCCGTTTCGATCTTGCGCAGGCAAGCAGCCCTGTTGGGAGAGAAGACTCAACAGCTTTTGACGGCGGAGGTTCTTACGAGCGTAGTCAGCGACTACGCAACCCATTTCTTCAGGCTAGTCGTTCCTGCCATGGACAACTACAGGTACGAACTGTTTCGCGTGGAGCACAGAGCCGAGCAACTGTACCCGTTGACAGGTTATTTTCTTGGCGCAACGCCGCGGAGGATGGAAGATCAGTCAGATCTTATTGGATGGTTGAAGGAAATCCTCTCTTCTCAATCTACTCTTAAGAAAATAGACTCGCTGCTGGCTCAGGCGAAGGGGTAAAGCTGATTCCTTGCGTAACTGGGAGATTGTTTTCGCTAGACTATTCCCCTTATGCTTTTGAAACTCACGATTCTCCCTGGCGACGGTATTGGTCCGGAAGTTACGGAGCAGGCTGTTGCTGTTTTGCAGGCTGTTGCCGGCGGCTTTGGCCATCAACTTCAACTTCAAACCAAACTCATTGGCGGGGCGGCGCTGGCGGCGGTGAACGATCCGCTGCCGGCGGATACGGTCGAGGCTTGTTTGGCTTCGTCGGCTGTGCTGCTGGGTGCGGTGGGGAGTCCGGCGTTCGATCACAATCCGGGGCATCTGCGACCTGAGGCGGGATTGCTGCGCATTCGGCGCGAGCTGGGGGCGTATGCCAATCTGCGGCCTGCCGTGTTTTTTCCGGCGCTGGAGGATTGTTCTCCGCTGCGGGCGGAGGTGGTGCGCGGGACTGACATCATGATTGTGCGCGAATTGCTGGGCGGAGCTTATTTTGGCTTGCCGAGGTCGATCGAGGGCGAGGTTGGGTCGCGGGTTGCGGTGAATACCATGCGGTATGGCGAATCGGAAATTGAGCGGATTGCGCGGGTGGGGTTTGAGCTGGCGATGAAGCGGCGGCGCAAGGTTCTGTCCGTGGACAAGGCGAACGTGCTGGAATGCTCGCGGCTGTGGCGGGATGTGGTCACGCGAGTGGGGAAAGACTATCCCGAGGTGAAGCTGGGGCACCAGTATGTCGATTCGGCGGCGATGTTGCTGGTGCAGCGGCCGACGGATTTCGATGTGCTGCTGACGGAGAACATGTTCGGAGACATTTTGTCGGATCAGGCGGGCGGGGTGGTGGGGTCGCTGGGACTGCTGGCGTCGGCTAGCGTGGGCGGGCCGGTGGGCTTGTATGAGCCGGTGCATGGCTCGGCGCCGGATATTGCGGGGAAGGGAATTGCCAATCCGCTGGGAGCGATTTTGTCGGTGGCGATGATGTTGCGGCATACGTTTCAGTTGGAGAAGGAAGCTGGCGCGGTTGAGGGTGCGGTGTCGGCGGTGCTGGCGCAAGGGGCGCGGACGGCGGATCTTGTGGGCTCGGGTGGGGCTGGGAAACTACATGCGGCGATTTCGACTACTCAGATGGGGCGGAGGGTGGTGGAGGCGGTGAAGGTGGTGTGAGTAGTCTTCTGTCGTCCCTACGGGACTTGGTTCCGGTTTCTCGGATTTACCCACGGCTTGCGCCCCTTCGACAGGCTCAGGGCAGGCCGTGGGCTGCATTCTTTCGCCGCTTCGCGACTTTCTGATCCGCCTCAATGTGCGGGCATTCGTGGTTCCCACCCGAGCCGCAGAAAGCGCGGCTCGGGTGGGGCACCCTCAGTGTTGGGATGGGGCCAGGGAAAGCGAAAGCCTTGGGCCGGCGGCTTCGGGTGTACTCAACCCTATTGTGTAAACATTTGTGGTTCCCGCTTCTCGCGGAGAACGCGAGAAATGGGGCACCCCTGGGTCGAAATTCGTCTGTTTGCGGGGTGAATTTTCTAGTTATCCAAAGTGCTGTTCAGGACATCCAACCAAACAGGGTCGAAATGAAAAGCTTGGGGTAACGTTGGCCAATGGAAGAGAGGTTGGCATGAAGATCGTGAGAAGTGTGTTGTCGCTTGTCTTATCAATGGCGCTGGTACTGGCGACGGTTCCGGTGAGCGTGGCGCAGGATCAAACTCCGAATCCGCCACAGGATCAGGCTCAAAACCCGCCGGATCAGAATGGTCAGGCACCACCGATTGCTCCGCCGGCTCCGGCGCCGAAGTCAGCAGCGGAACTGGAACAGATGGTGGCGCCGATTGCGTTGTATCCGGATGAACTGGTGGCGCAGATTTTGGCGGCGTCGACGTATCCCGACCAGGTGGTCGAGGCCGACCGGTGGCTGGATGCACATCCGGACTTGAAGGGCAAAGCGCTGGCCGAACAAGTGGACCAGCAACCGTGGGATGAAAGCGTGAAGGCGCTGACGGCGTTTCAGTCAGTGCTGGCGAATATGGATAAGAACCTGTCGTGGACTTCCTCGCTGGGCGAGGCGTATGTGAATCAGCAGCAGGACGTGATGGACGCGGTCCAGCGGATGCGGCAGAAGGCGAAGACGGCGGGCAATCTGCAGAGCAACGACCAGGTGAAGGTGAAAGAGAAGGACGATGACATTGAGATTCAGCCGGCGGATTCGGATGTGGTGTATGTGCCGGAGTACGATCCGTGGCTGGTGTATGGGCCGGGATTGGTAGCGTGGCCGGGTTGGTACTGGTATCCGGGATTGTATTTTGTGGGGCCGGGGATTGGCTTCGGATTGGGGTTTGGGATTGGATGGTATGGAGGGTTCGGATGGGGATGGGGCCACTGGGGATTTGACTGGCGCAGCCACTATGTGTGGTTCGATCATCATCCGTGGACCTCGCACAGCGCCGTGATTTTCAATCACAACAACTTTTATCGCGCCGGAGGGGGGCGAGGCTATGACGCGGGGCACGGATTCACCGGCGGTCATACGTACGCGCAGCCGCATAATAACGGCACGCGGTCGGGGGCGTTCAGTGGGTTTGGACGGAACGGATCGACTGGGAGTTTCTCGTCGCGCGGGCGGGCGAGCTTCGGCGGGGGTGGTTTCCACGGAGGCGGCGGGGGACGCAGATGAGCTTGCAGGTCACTCTGCAGATGGCTTTCTACTCACTTCGGCGTAAGCGGGGCCCTGTTGATCGACTTGATCGGATCGACTCGATCGACAGGAAGAAGATCGATTCAAGAATTTGAGAATGGAGATTGCGATGCGAGTAAATCGATGGCTTCAGGGAGTGGCGGTGATCGCATGTGGGCTTAGTTTGTTCGTGGCGGCGGGCATGGCGCAGATGGCGCACGAAAAGACGTATTCTTCGCCGCAGCACGCGAGCAACGCGTTGTATCTGGCGGCGATGAGCGGAGATCAGGCACAACTGCTGACGGTTCTGGGCGGGGACAAGCAGCTGGTTTCCGCGGATAACAGTTTGAGTGACAAGCAGGAACGGGAAATGTTTGCGAAGAAGTATCAGGAGATGCATCGGCTGATGCGGCGCTCGGATGGGGCAATGATCTTGTTTGTGGGCGCGGAGAACTGGCCTTTCCCGGTGCCGATCGTGTTGGAGAAGGGACGCTGGTTTTTCGACGCGGACAAGGGAGCGAAAGAAATTCTTTACCGCAGGGTCGGAGCCAACGAGATCACGGCGATTGAAACGTGTCACGCGATGGTGGAGGACGGGAAAACAAATCCGAAAGAATTTCACATGCCGGAAGACCAAGCGGTATTTCAGTATGCGCATGAGATCGTCAGCGGTCAGGGTACGGGGGACCATCCTTTCAGCGGATATTACTTCCGCAAGTTGAATGAGGGCGGCGGCGCGGTTTATATGGCGTATCCGGCGGAGTGGCATTCGTCGGGGGTGATGACTTTTGTCGTGACGAATGAGGGCAAGGTCTACGAAAAGAATCTTGGACCGAAGACCGAGCTTTTGAGCAAAGAGATGAAGGACTGGAAGCTGGATAAGAGCTGGTATCCGGCGGAGGAATAAGTTTCAAAGAGGTTCGTATCAGGGCGCGTCGCTGAGTTTGGCATGGTAAGGCTCAGGGGCTAAAGCCGCACTACTTTAGCTGGGCTGACGGCATCGCTGAAGCGATGCCCTGATACGAACCTACGCCGGGCACATCGCTGAAGCGATGCCCTGATACGAATCCGTTTAGTTGTGCTGGCCGGGGGTGGGGATTGTTTTGGCGGGCTCGGGGGGGAGCGGGGAGGCGGCGTCGTATTTGCCGGTGATGTCGTTCCAGCGGATGTGAAGCATCTCAAGGAACATGCGGGAGCCGTCGAGCAGTGGGTTGATGCTGGTTCCGTCGCGATGGGCCCAGGCTACGGGGACTTCCTTTACTTTGAAGCCGAATTTGCGGGCGAGGAAAAGAATTTCGGGGTCGAATCCCCAGCGCTCGATTTTCTGGCGAGGGAAGATGGCGTCGACGGCCGGACGATTGAAGGCTTTGAATCCGCATTGCGTGTCAGCGAATTGAAGGCCGAGGGTGAGGCGGAGCAGCAAGTTGAAGATGCGGCCGAAGAGCTGGCGATGCAGCGGCTGGCGCTGGGTTTGGGTTTCGGCGCGCAGCCAGCGGGAGCCGATGGCGATGTCGGCTCCGGCTTCGAGGGCGGCGAAAAGTTTGGGAGCTTCTTCGATGGGCGAAGAGAGGTCGGCGTCGGTGAAGAGGACGAATTGTCCGCGCGCGTTGAGCATGCCGTGGCGTACGCTGTAGCCTTTGCCGCGATTGCCGGGATTTTCTACCAGGCGCAGAGTCGGCTCGTTTGCGGCGAAGCTTCGAATAATATGGGCCGTGTGATCGCGCGATCCGTCGTTCACGACGATGACTTCTGCATCCCAGCCTTGGGAATGTACGTACGCCAGCACTTTTTCGAGGGTCGCGCCGAGACGAGCGCCTTCGTTATAGGCGGGAATCACGATGCTGTAGGCGGGAGGCAAGGATGGTTCTCGGGCGTTGTGAGTGATAACTTGGGCAAATAACATTGTCATTGTACGGTGTTGTTTTGGGATTTCGGAAATTTGAAGCGTGTGGAAGTGTCTCAGGGGCTAAAGCCCCGATAGATGGCAAATCCTAACACGGCCCTGAAAGGGCCGCTCTTCCACGGTTGTGCAGACATTTGGAGCTGTGAGGATGAGTCTATATCGCAGCGCTGAAAGCGCTGCGCCACCCAAAAGCCAGGAGCCCACGGCTGAGAACTGAGAGCTGACGGCTGAAAGCTGAGAGCTGAGAGCTGAGAGCTGAGAGCTGCTTTATGCTACCTGGCGCTTTTGTTCGAGCATGGAGAAATATTCTGTTACTAGTTCTGCGTCCCAGAGGCCGCGGGCGGCTTCTTCGCGCATGGTCTGGGCGGCCTGTTCGTGGGTCTGGGCGGGTTTGTAGGAGCGGGCGGTGCGGAGGGCGTCGTAGACATCGACGACCTGAAGGACTCTGGGAAGAACTGGAATTTCTGAGGCGGTGAGGCCGTCGGGATAGCCGGAGCCGTCGGAATGTTCGTGGTGGTGGCGGATGATGGGCAGCACCAGGCGGAGCGAACGCAGCGGGCGGCAGATGTTTTCGCCGGTGATGGGATGGAGTTTCATCACCAGCCATTCGGCGGGAGTGAGGTCGCTGCCTTTTTTTAGAATTTCGTCGGGGACGGCGATCTTGCCGAGGTCGTGGAGGTATCCGCCGCGTTTGAGGGCGAGGATGGAGTCTTCGTCCATGCCGAGATGGCGGCCGAGATCGGCGGCGTGCACGGAGAGGCGCTCGCAGTGGCCCTCGGTGTAAGGGTCGCGGCCTTCGACGATCAGGCCCAGCGTGCACAGGACGGAGTCGGCGGTTTCGAGTTCGTCAGTGAATTCCTTCAGGCGGAGCAGCGATTTCACGCGCGCGATGAGTTCCTCGGCGAGCACCGGTTTGTTCAGGAAGTCGTCGGCCCCGGCTTCGATGCCGCGTACTTTGTCGATGCTGTCGCTGAGTCCGGTGATGAGTACGAACGGGATCAGGCGCGTGGCGGGATTCTCTTTTAAGCTTCGGCAGAAATCGTAGCCGGACTTGCCCGGCATCATCACGTCGGAGAGGATGAGGTCGGGGAGCTGGCGGCGGACTTCGGCCTCGGCTTGCTCGGCATTGGACGCGGTGATCACGTCATAGCCGCGCATGACCAGCAGTTGGCTCATCAGGCCAGCGATGCTTGGCTGGTCGTCGACGACCAGGATGCGTGGCGCTCGACGTCGTGGTAAAAGGTCACCCATAATTAATAAGAAGCGGCCTCGCTCATTCCCGTTTTCCGTGTTAGGGCCACCCAGCCGGTTCGAGAAAACCCTGTAGGGGCCCAATCTCAGAGAAAATCGCTACGGCTTAGTTGATTCTACCGCCATTCTGCGCTTTTAGCCGGGGCTTCGTCGGCTTTTGACAAGCTACCACCGAATCGTGAAGGTCGGATATTCCCACTTCGGTACGTTTTCGGTATCTCCATTCGCGGATGTGATTGAAACGCTTGCGTTGGGCCGCGGGCGATGCCACTCTCGATCCATGTCTCGCAACACGCGGAGTGCTCGCAACGGAGTAGTTGCCTTGCTGTTTTGTGTTGTGCTGCTGACAAACGCGGGTGCCGCGCCGGCGAAAGTTCACGTCATTGCATTTGGGAAATGGATGTCGGTGCCGTGGGTTACGGGTATCGCGAGCGACGAAGAGAAGAACGACAAAAAGAATGACAAGCCGCTCACCCTCAAAATCCGGCCGCTGGTGGTCGATGGACGCGTCAAAGAGTACACGCTCGGTGTGCCGCATGATGTGACCGACCGGCTGTTCGTGGTGCGGCGCGTGTTTCGCGTGAACGACAGTCTTCCCGAGGATTCCGTTCCGCGCTGGCAGTGGCAACGCGGAGGCTGGCTGCTGGTCGACCGGGTGACGGGGCGCGTTTCCGTGGTCGCGCTGCCGGAGTTTGATGTTTATTATTCGGCGGCGAGTTGGTATCGCGATTATGCGGCGTACTGCGGAGTCGCCGACGATGGAAAAAAGACATTCGCCATGGTGGCGCAACTCAGCCGGCGCAAGCCGGTGTTGAAGAAGGAACTAGCCACTGGCGTGCTTGAGGATGCGGTGCCGGACTCGGTCTGCTCGGTGCCGTCGTGGCAGCGGAGCCCGGTGCGAGTTAGCTTTGAGCCCGCGGGCGGCGGCAAGGAGACATTCGCAATCCGCGGGCATGGGGTGGACTTGGTGAATGATGCGGAGGAGGAGGAAGACGCGTCGAAGTGACGAGAACGGTGAGATCTCCGCGTATTGAATTGTCATCTTTGATTTGTCATCCCGAGCCAAGCGAGGGATCTGGGTGTTTGCCGGCAAGCGGAGACACGGGTGGCGCAGGCAAGAACCCAGGTCCCTCGCGTTGCTCGGGATGACAAGGGTAGTGCGATGACACGCGTTTTTGATGACACGCGTAGATGGCGATGACACGCGGATTCTTGGTGTCTGAAAACTAGTCGCCCGCCGCTTCGACTGCCGGCAACTCCTCGGTCGCTGCCTTTTCTTTCACCTTTGCGCTGGTGACGAGGATCACTGACAGGACTACGATCGCGCTTCCGGCGAGGATGAAGCGGTCGACGCGTTCGTGCAGAATCAGCCAGCCCAGGAACACGGCTACTACCGGATTCACGTACGCGTAGGTCGAGACTTTAGACGTGGGAACGTGTTCGAGGAGATAGATGTAGGCGGTGTAGCCGATCCAGGAGCCGCAGACTACGAGGTAAAGTGTGGCGCTGATGCCGCGGACGGTCCAGGTCACGTGGTTGAGATCGCCGGCGATGAAGGCGAAAATAAAATTGCCCACGCCGGCGGCGGTGACTTGCCAGGCGGTGGAACTGAATACGTCCATGCCGGACTGCCAGCGTTTCGAGAGCACGGATCCCAGGGCCCAGGAGAATGATCCGGCGATCAGGCTGACCGAGGCCCAGAATTCGCGGTGGTTCAAATCAGGATGCCCCATGCTGCCGGCTCGCAACTGCGGCCAGACCAGGATGAACAGGCCGAGAATTCCGAGGAATAGTCCTGCTTTGCCGCGGCGGGAAATATGGTGATCGCCCAGGAGCAGAGAATCGAGCACGAGAAACCACAAGGGCGTGATGGCGACGATCAGCGCGGCCAGGCCGGAGGAAACAGAAAGTTCCGCGTAAGACAGCGTGAGATTGCCGCCCATCAGCAGCAGCAAACCCACGATTGAGGCCAGCGCAATCTGCTTCGGAGAATAGAAAATTTTCCGCCCGGTGGCGGCGCAGACGACCAGCATGACCACTCCGGCAAGCAGAAAACGCAGGCCGCACATCAGCGCCGGAGGGATGGTCTGCACTGCGATGTCGATGGCGAGATAGGTCGAGCCCCAGAACAGATACACGAGTCCGAAGGCAAGAATCACCTTCCACCGGCCTGGGTGCTGAGCAGAATGCATGGGCGTGAGAAACAGGGAGAAAGTAAAAGATATCAGACGGGCGCGAGGGTGGGTTGGATTCTAAAGTTGGAGAGGGAATCAATGAGTACAACCGTGATTCTTGCGCCAGCTAGAGGCCGGTTTTAAAACGTGGCACCACGACATGAGATAACTCAGCTTTCGAAGTCTTTGGCCGCGTTATAATTGCGCGCGCATGGCCCTGACCTCTGGCACTAAGCTTGGCCCATATGAAATCCAGTCCGCGCTGGGCGCGGGTGGGATGGGGGAAGTTTATCGTGCCAAGGACACGCGACTTGATCGCGTCGTCGCCATCAAGGTTCTGGCTTCTCATCTGTCCACTTCTCCGGAGCTCAAGCAGCGCATGGAGCGCGAGGCCCGCTCCATTTCTTCGCTGAATCATCCCCACATCTGCCAGCTCTTCGATATCGGCTCGCAGGACGGCACCGACTATCTGGTGATGGAGTTCCTCGAAGGCGAGACTCTTGCGGAGCGGCTGCGCAAGGGGCCGCTGGCGATGAACGAGATTCTCAGGATCGGCGTGGCCATTGCTGAGGCCCTTGCGGCGGCGCATCGCCAGGGGATTGTCCATCGCGACCTCAAGCCCGGGAACATCATGCTCACGCAAGGCGGCGCCAAGCTCATGGACTTCGGTCTGGCGAAGCCGCTCGGCGTTGCGCCCTCGGGAGCAGCTTCCGCATCGGCGCCCTCGTTCACTGCAGTCGCTACGCTGAGCGGGCCAAGCCCGCTGACTCCGCTCACTACCGCCGGCTCGGTCATCGGCACAATCCAATATATGTCTCCCGAGCAGATCGAAGGCAAGGAAGCGGACGCCCGCTCCGACATCTTCGCCTTCGGCGCAGTGCTCTATGAAATGACCACGGGCAGGCGGCCGTTTCAGGGCAAGAGCCAGATCTCGCTGGCGTCCGCGATTCTTGAAAGCGATCCGGAGCCGATCAGCAAACTCAAATCGGCCACTTCGCCCGCTTTCGAGCACGTTGTCGCGACCTGCCTGCAGAAGAATCCCGAAGAGCGATACCAGACTGCGCACGACATCAAGCTGGAGCTGCAGTGGATCGCGACCGATAAAACTGCCTCGGCGCCGGCACTGGCCCTTCCACAACCTCAGCGCTCGAATCTGCGGGCGAACGTGTTGAGGGCAATCAGTATCATCTCGGCGCTTCTTCTCGGCGCAATCGCCGGAGCTTTTCTTCTTCAGCGGCCCGTGCTCGCGCCGTCGATCCGCACCGTCATCAACCCGCCCGAGAAGGCCCGTGTGAACCTCACCGGCGACAACGCCGGTCCTCCCGTTCTCTCGCCCGACGGTTCCGCAATCGCCTTCGCCGCAACCGGCGCCGACGGCAAGACCACCATCTGGGTGCGCCCCGCCAACTCTCTCGATGCCCGCCAGCTGCCTGAAACCGACAGCGCCATCTTTCCTTTTTGGTCCTTCGACAGCCACTCCGTAGCGTTCTTCGCCGATGGAAAGCTGAAAGCCGTCGATCTCTCCGGCGGCTCCGCTCAGATCATTGCCGACGCACCCTTCGGGCGAGGTGGCGCCTGGGGCGCCGACGGCACGATCGTCTACTCGCCTGCCACTCAGGACCGGCTCTACCGCGTCAGCGCCAACGGCGGTGCACCCGCTCCCGTTACTACCGTCGACGGCACCCAGCACAGCTCCCATCGCTGGCCGTCCTTCCTGCCCGACGGCAAACACTTCCTCTATCTCGCCATCAACCACGCGGTCGCGGCAAATGACGCCATCTACTACGCATCCGTGGATGGCAGCGTAAACAAGCCGTTATTCAAGAGCCAATCCAACGCCATCTACGCCGACGGATATATTCTGTTTGCCCGCAACGAGCAGTTGCTGGCGCAGGCCTTCAATCCCTCCAGCGGAACGGTAAGCGGCGAGCCTCAACCTCTGGTCCGGGGTGTCGTCAACGATTCCGTCACCTGGCACATGGACGCTTCCGCTTCCAGCGACGGCCTGCTCATTTACGGCACCGGGGGTTCCGGCAGCGTGGATCTCCTATGGATGGATCGCGCCACCAGACAGCTTTCCGTCATCTCCGCCAACCTCGGCAATCTGAAGAGGGCCAGTGTTTCTCCGCAAGGCGACCGCATCGCACTCGAGATCAGCACTGGCACGAGCGATGGCGCGAGCGATATCTGGGTGCTCGATCTCGCCCGCGGCACCCGCACCCGCCTCACCTTCGACCCCGCCGGAAATCACTTCCCGGAGTGGTCTCCGGACGGAAAATGGGTGGTCTTCAACTCCGGACGCAACGGGAAGTCCCAGCTTTTCCGCAAGCCCGCCGACGGCAGCGGCGCGGAGGAAGAACTGTTCCATGATGATCAAATCGTGACGCCCAGCGATTGGTCGCGCGATGGCAAATACATCCTCTACCAGCGCGGCGTTCCCGGAACTCAAGACATTTGGGCTGTGCCCCTCGAAGGCGACCGCAAACCTTTCCTGGCGGTGCCGACCACGCCCAAGACGCTCCGGGCCGTAGGCCGGCTTTCGCCCAACGGACGTTGGCTCGCCTACGAGTCCAATGAATCCGGCTCGTTGCAGGTGTACGTTGTCGCCTTCAACGGCGGACGCGGCAAATGGCAGGTCTCGGTCAATGGAGGGCAACTCCCGAGTTGGAGCCGCGACGGCAGCGAACTCTACTACGTGGACCCCGCCAATTCGATTTACGCCGCGCCCGTGAAAGAAGTGGCAGGCGCGCTGCAATTCGGCGCTCCGCAAACCTTGGTGAGCAGTTGGTCCGCGCCCACTTTCAGCTACGAGGTCAGCCCTGACGGCAAGAAAATCCTGCTCTACCGCGTCTCCCAGCAGGTCAGTGACTCCATCACCGTGGTGACGAACTTCACGTCTGCTCTCAAGAAATAAGGCGGAGATTCACGGGTTGAGGTTCACCATTTGCGGCCGGCGTTCTTCCACCGCACATCCCCCGCTCATCCCCGCTCATCCCCGCTCATATCGATAACTTCTGAATGCGTTCTTATATTTCCGGCCCGTCTATTTCCGGCCCGTCCTGGGTCGATGGTTGGGGTGGGAAACTCTCTCCTGTTCAAAAGTGCTCAGTTTCAGCTAGCCGCTTACCAGTAGCTTAGGGGTACGCGGAGTGCGGCGGCGGCAGTACTGCATATCCCGGAGCCATGCAGCGAAGATCTTGTATGGCATGACGTTTTCATAAAACCCTGCATCCTAACTTCGAAAAAAAACCTTATGACCAAAACTAACAAAGCACCTTCCTTTATTGTTGTGGCAGCCGCAACCCTCGCACTGGCACTGATGTTTGGAGCGGCAGCCTGCAACAAGAACCAAACCCCGGATAGCAGCGCCCAGAATCAGCCGGCGCAGAGCGATCAGTCTTCGTCGCAGGATCCGGCGGCTGCGGCCAATCTGGTTCCTGTGAGCGCGAATCCGAGCGCGGCTCCGGCCGCCAGCGATCAGCCGGCGCCGAGCGGCTCCGATAATGATAGTGACTACGACGCGGAGGATCAGGACTCGAGCTATGGGCAGCCGGTGCTGCAGGCTTCAGATCCTCCGCCGGCGCTGCCGGAATATTCGCAGCCGGACTGCCCCGGCGACGGCTACCTGTGGACGCCCGGATATTGGAGCTACGCGCCTCAGGGATATTACTGGGTGCCAGGCGCGTGGGCGCGGCCGCCGCAAGTGGGCTACCTGTGGACGCCGGGGTATTGGGGATTTGTCGGTGGCAGATACCGCTACCATTACGGCTTCTGGGGCCAGCATATTGGCTACTACGGCGGCATTAATTACGGAAACGGCTACGTGGGAGTCGGCTATCAGGGCGGGTACTGGAATGGAGATCGTTTCAATTACAACCGCAGCGTCAACAATGTGACCATCACCAACGTTCAGGTTTACAACCGGACTGTCACGAACACGGTGGTCATCAATAACACGACGGTCAATGTCACGAATAACCGGTACAGCTATAACGGACCTGGAGGCGTAACTCGCCGGCCGTTGCCGACCGAAGTTGCGGCAACGCGGGAGCAACGTATTCCTCCGATGACCACGCAGTTGCAGGCGCGGCAGGAGGCGGCACAAAACCGCCAGCAGTTTGCATCGGTGAATAAAGGGCGTCCGGAGGTTCTTGTGGCGGCGAAGCCGATTGCTGAAGGCAAACCGATTGCGCCGATTGTTCCGGCACGGCCTGCCGCCCGCCCGGCGAGCGCCACACGGCCAGTGGCGAATGCGCAACCGAATCGCGCGGAGCCGCCTCCGGCTCGCGCGGCTGCTCCTGAGGCGGCAAAGCCTGTGCCGCCGGCGGCGCGAACGAATTCCGCTCCGGCACCTGCGGCGCGGCCTGCTCGGCCTCAGCCAGCACCTGCTGCGCGTCCTCAGCCTGCAAAACCGGCGGCGCCGCCACCGAAGCCGCAGGCCAAGCCGCAGGGCAAGCCCGCCCCGAAACCCGGAGCGAAGCCCGCGCCGAAACCTGAAGCGAAGCCAGGCCCGAAGCCTTCGGCTGGGAAACAGGAGCAGCGTCCGGCACCGGTGGCTAAAGCAAAAAACCAGCCTCCTCCGGTCAGGAAAGAAGCGCCACAGGAAAAGCAGAAGCCGGACTAAACTGGAGTATCAATACGAAATATAGTCAGGTGGAATGGGGCATCCGGCTTGAACAGCCGGATTCTTCATTTGAGGGGAAAACCGTTTTTGATCGACGAACTGCGACGGATTGCAGCTACTTCAGTTTTTCGTATTCGGCCTTCGCGGTTTTGAGGACTGGGACGTCGGGATCGGCGTCTTTCCAGAGGGCGAAGAAATCCTGATAGGCTGACTTGGCTTTGGCGTTGTCGCCTTGCAGGGCGTAGGCGTGGCCGAGTCCCAGGCGGGCGAGAGGGTAGAGGGGGCTAGTGGGGTTGATGCCGCGATGGTCCAGAATTTTCTGATACTCGAGCGCTGCGTTGGCGCCGTCGTGGGCATGAAGATAAGCCTCGCCGCGGACGAAAATCGCCGAGTACGTGTCGATGAGCCGCCGGTCTGCGCCGAGTTCGTAGGGTTTGGCGGATTCGAGCGTCGCGATGGCCTGGGCGGGCTGGTTGCGCTGCAGGTCGAGGAGGGCGCGCGCCGTCGGAAGTTTCACCTGGTTGAGCAGAGTGTCGTAGGGATATTGCCTGCCCAGGTCGGCGATCAGCTTCTCGGACTGGGCCGTGTCTCCGATACGGGCAAGGATGACCGCGGCCTCAGCTTGCGAATCCGGGGTCTCAGAAATGGCGAGAGCCGCTTTCAGTCTGTCACGAGCCTCGGGTAGAAAGCTGGCCTCAGCATCGCAATTGGCCTCGCCCGACAGAGCCAGGGTGGCCAGTTCCTTGTATCCGTGAGCCTGAGCCACGCCGGCGGCATTAGCATAACTGGCCCGAGCGGTTCTGATCTTTCCTTGCGCGCATTCCCCCTGGGCTTGGATGAAACCGATGATCGGCTCTGCGATTTTGCCCGATGCTTGCGTGATCTGCTGCTGCATGGCGGCTTGGTCGCCGCGCACGAAAGCCGTCCAGTAGAGAGTCATGGCAATCGTCCAAGGGTCGGCTTTTTGCGCGATCGCCTGATCCGCTACCGCCTTGGCTTCGTCGTAGCGGCCGAGGCATTGGTAGGCCGCGGACAGGTTCTGGTAGGCGTAGGGATCTTTGGAATTCAGCCTCATCGACTCGCTGGCGTAAGCCAGGGATTTATCGAACTGGCCGAGGTCCTGTTCCCCCAGCGCCAGGTTGGCTAGGGGAACCGTGTCCCGGGGATAGGCTTGGTGCCATTGCTCAAGGGTTTCGATTTGCTTGTCCAATTGCCCCCGGAAGGTTCCGTAGTAGTGCGATGAGATGTAGAACTGCTCACGCTCGCTGGCCCGGTCTTTTACGTCGAACGCTTTTTGCAGATACTCGGATGCCTGCTGGGTTTTGCCGCTGTTGTTGTGGGCGACGCCCAGCACGGCCCAGGCCATGGCGAAAGTGGGATCGAGTTCGACGGCGCGTTTCAGGTGCGGAATGGCGGCTTCGTCATCGAATTTTGAGTGGGCGTCCTCGCCCAGGCTATATTCCTTCAGGGCTTCGAGAGACGAAGTGGTGGCCGCTTCCAGGGGGGTGGTGAACTTCTGCACCGATCCGATCGACTCACCCAGCTTTTCACGCAGGTTGGAAGCGGCTTTGTCGAGCGACTTCAGGACTTGTTCTTTGCTCTCGGCTTCGACTTGTTCGCGGTCGAGCGAGTCGGCGGTCTGGGCGTTTACGGCTTCGAGCGTGATTACGTAATGGCTGCCGAGGCTGGAGATGGAGCCGGTCAGCATGGCTTTGACGCCTTCGCGCTGGCAGATTTCGCGGGCAACGTCCTTGGTGACGCGCTCGTCGGCGGGGCGTCCCATGAACTTCAGGGCCTGCTGGATTCGGGATTCGGGGAAAATATTCAGATATGGCGACTGCTCGAGTTGCACGGCCAGCGCCTGTTTTAGGGTGCCGTCGAAAACGGAGTCGCCGGTGGTGTTGACGAAGTCGGCTAGCAGGACGCTATCTTTCTCAGTGAGCTTGGCGGATTTTCCGGAGCCGAAGAAGATGTGCCAGGCGAGGAACAGGGCGAGCACGGCCGCGATCGCGGGAATAAGAAACTTCCACAGTTTTCTGGACGCGGGGGCGGCGCTTACCGCAGCGGAAGAAGATGCGACTGATGCAGATACGGAAGACGCAGATGCGGTGGACGCGGATGCAGAAGGCGGAGCCACAGCTGATATCGGCGCGGAGTGCGCGGAGGCGGAAGGTGCCGCGGGCGGGGTACTCACGGCTGAAGGAGCAGAATCGGCCGCAACCGGCACGGAGCCGGAACTGTGGGCGACGGCGCGTCCGCTGTCGGTGTCGCGTTTCAGGCGCTGCAGGTCGGCGCGAATGTCGGCGGCGCTTTGGTAACGCAGGTTGCGATCTTTCTCCAGCGCCTTGTTGATGACGTCTTCGAGCTTCGGCGGCAGATCGGGATTCAGGCGGATCGGGGAGACGGGGGCACGGTCGAGGATCGACTGAAAAATCAGCGCCGAAGTTTCGCCGCGGAACGGCAACGTTCCCGTCGCCATTTCGTAGAGCACCACGCCGAAGGAAAAAAGATCCGTGCGGGGATCGAGTTCCTTGCCCTTGGCCTGTTCGGGGGACATGTAGGCGACGGTGCCGAGAGTCGAGCCGGGGCTGGTGAGGTGATCTTCGACCACGACGGCGGTGGGCGCCGTTACGTCGGGGACTGAGCCTGAGGTTGGCGGACTGGACTTCACTTTGGCGAGACCGAAGTCGAGGATTTTGGCGTGTCCGCGTTTGGTGACGAAGACGTTGGCGGGCTTGATGTCGCGGTGGACGATGCCGCCGGCGTGCGCAGCATCGAGGGCGTCGGCCATTTCGATGCCGAGGGAGAGAATTGTTTCGAGCTCCAGGGCGCGGTTGCCGATCAGGTGCTTGAGCGTGGCGCCGTCGAGGAACTCCATGACCAGGAAGGTGCGGTTGTCTTCCTCGCCGATGTCGTAGATGGTGCAGATGTTGGGATGGTTCAGGGCCGACGCGGCCTTGGCCTCGCGGCGAAAACGCTCGAGGGCCTGGCGGTCCTGCGCTAGGTCTTCGGGAAGAAATTTTAGGGCGACGAAGCGGCCGAGGCGCGTGTCCTCGGCTTTGTAGACCACGCCCATGCCGCCGCCACCGAGCTTTTCGACGATGCGGTAGTGGGAGATGGTTTGGTCGAGCAAAGGAGTGGCCGCCCTTAGGTCAAGCCATGTTAGGGCGCGGGCGGGAGGAAGTCAAAGAGACCTCACGAGAAATGCGAGACCTCAGGGCTGCAGCCACGAAGAAACATCATCAGGCCCCGGGAGCGGTTTAGCGGCCTAGAGCTTCGGGTTCAGCGAGTTTCTGATAACACCGAGTCAATAGAGTATAGCGGCCTGGTTACAACAGTTGTGCTAGCCCGTGCGTACGTGAGACCATGTGCCCCGTTATGCCTAGCTCAAGTCGGCTGCTCCTCTTATTAGTCCTGTCATCGGCAGCGGTTGTCAACGCGCAGTCATGCCCGCCTCGCCCTGTAATTGTCGATGTGCTCGATGCGCATGGATCGCCAATTACGAACCTTACTTCTGCGAACTTTATAGCGTCGCACAAAGATCAGCCCCTTAGCATATTGTCTGCGAACTTTCGCACGGACCCAAGGGTTAGAACCGTGGTGTTGCTGGGCGACGGGGCACCTGCAAGAATTGCGAAGTCGGAAGCTTTGGAATTTATAACGACGGCTCCGCCGCAAGCGCTCATATCGATGTTCACGTTTTCTACCACGGTTGAGCAGAAATTCAACAGCAGCGGCGGACGGAAGCCGATGGAGGACTGGCTTAACACCAACCAGACCCCGAGCCCTTCACATAAGGGCGCTTCCGATCTGACTCAAACGTTGCTTACGATCGTGAAGGCTATGGAACCTGCTCGCGTGGGCGACGCTATCTATGTGATCACCGGCAATCTTGATCAGCTATTTGCAGCGACAGGCAGTAAGGAAGTACCTGCGCTGACGCCAACCCTCGCAAGCGAGCTGCAGTCTAGTGGAGTCAGGCTGTTCGCGTTGGTGCTGGAAGTCGCTCGGCCTGGAGCATGGAATGACGTCTTTGTCGTTGTACCCCTGGACGGCGTTCCGCGCGCAGGCTGGAGCGCCGTTTTACCTGACGACAACGTGATCACAATTCCTCATACGCCGATGGGCCCGGCAAAGCTGGCCGACATCATACGAGGATCGGGCGGTTTGGCACTGAATTGGTACCCGAGCGAAAAATCTCGATCATTCAGGTCAAGCTTCGACTACGACCCCACCACGCAGGCGGCAATCCGAGAGTCTTCTCGTGCATTCCAAGGCGCAATCAACAACTTTTACGTATTAACAGTGGCTCCCCCTGAGCAGTCCTCCGCTCCAGAAGATTGGAAGCTGGAAGTCGTGGATTCGCGGGGCAAGAAATTGAAGGATGTCACGCTGGCTTATCCGGGCAAACTTCTGGGCTGCATTGCTGTTGCCCCGTGAGGGGACGGGAAGGCTCGAGGGTCCTTCATTGACCGTTATCGCAACTGCTGATAAATCGTCTTTTCATTCATTGACCCCCGTGCAGAGAGTTGGTCCGGCTGCGTCTCCCGTCCGTTACCTTTGGGGCTTACGTTGCGCGGCCAGTCGGGCTATAATGAGTAAGCGATGTTGACGGTTTGCGATGCTGCGCAACAAATCCAATTCGATTGTGCCCAATTCGCATCTTGCCCTTTCACTACGGGCGGAGTGCTGGCTGCACTGCTTAGTGTGCCCGCGGCGCTATCGGGCGAATCTGCCTTCGCGGTTGCGTCCTAGTCTTTTCGGTAGCGATTAATCCCTTCATCCTCCGTTCTTTGAGCGCTGCTTGAGCGCTTCGTTTCCCTGTCCGGGGCAAAGCTTCGGCCGCAGGGGCTAAGGCCCACACATTTCCGGCGCGTAGCGGCACGACTGAAGTCGTGCCCTTCCCAAGATCGATTGGCGCGCTAACGGAGGATTTCATGACTACCGAAACCATGGCGACCAAGACTGCAACCGTCGGGACTCGAACTATCGGCCCCAAGATTAAGACTGCCCTGCCCGGGCCTAACGCCAAGCGCGTGCTCGAGGGCGATGAGAAATATATTTCGCCGTCGTATACGCGGTCGTATCCGCTGGTGGCCAAGAGCGGACGCGGGATCGTTGTGACCGACGTGGACGGGAACGAGTTTTTTGATTTCTCCGCCGGCATTGCCGTGACTTCGACCGGACATTGCCATCCTGACGTGGTGGCGGCGATTCAGAAGCAGGCGGGCGAGCTGATCCACATGTCGGGCACGGATTTTTATTACGAGAGCATGGTGGAACTGGCGGCGCGGCTGTCGAAGATTGCGCCCATGCCGGGGCCGCATCGCGTTTACTACGGCAACTCGGGGGCGGAGGCGGTTGAGTGCGCGCTGAAGCTGGCGCGCTACCACACCAAGCGGCAGAACGTAATTGCGTTCTTCGGCGCGTTTCACGGGCGGACGATGGGTGCGCTCTCACTGACGGCGTCGAAGCCGCAGCAGAAGCGGCGATTTGCGCCGCTGGTTCCGGGAGTGACGCATGTGCGCTATCCCGATGTTTATCGCAGTGGCAGCACACAAAGCCCGGAGGATTTTGCTCTGAGCTGCGCGCGCTTCATCGAAGAGAAACTGTTCAAGACCATTCTGGCTCCGGAGGAAGTGGCAGCGATTTTCGTCGAGCCGGTGCAGGGTGAAGGCGGATATGTTGTGGCTCCGACGAACTTCATGCAGGAACTGCGGCGGATCTGCGATCGGCATGGGATCATGCTGGTGGTCGACGAAGTGCAGAGCGGGATCGGACGTACGGGGAAGTGGTTTGCGGTTGAGCACACCGGCGTTCAGCCTGACATGGTTTGCATGGCGAAAGGCATTGCTTCGGGTATGCCGCTCGGCATTACCATGACCCGCGCGGAAATTATGGACTGGGTGCCGGGGTCGCATGCATCTACCTTTGGCGGCAATCCGGTTTGTATTGCGGCCGCGCTGGCTACGCTGGATGTGATCGAGAAAGAACATCTGCTCGAGAATTCGGCGCGGGTGGGCGAGCACATGCTGAAGCGCATGGCTGACTGGCCGAAGAAACTGAAGCTGGTGGGCGATGTGCGCGGGCGCGGGTTGATGATTGGCGTCGACATCGTTAAAGACAAAGTGACCAAGGAATACGGAGCCAAGGAGCGCGACCGCATCGTTGAAAAGGCGTTCGAGCGCGGTGTGCTTTTCCTGGGATGTGGGCCGAGCACGGTGCGGATTTGTCCTGGGCTGGTCGTGACCAGGGAAGAAGCGGACGTTGCCGTCGATGTGCTGGAAGAGTGCATTACGGCGGTGGGCGAGGGCGCGTAAGCCGGACGAAAGAGCTTCACCACAGAGGCACAGAGGACGCAGAGGAAATCTTTTCTTGATTTTCTTCTCTGGGACTCTGTGCCTTTTGTGGGGAATCGATCTTGACCGGTCTGCAATCGCACGCTGTTTGACCAAGCAGCTGTTCCCGATACGGGAAAGAGGCGATTCGTCGCCCCCGTAATCCCATCCCGGCATCGTTATTTTTCAGTTACATTGAGGTTCATGCTCCCTGCCGGGTTCACTCGCGCGATCATTTCTGGCTTGGATTGGGCCGCGGGTCGCTGGCTTACTCCGGACCCACGACCCAGACACCAGGTCACCGGAACGCATGGGGAGGAAGCGGCATACTTTCATTTGCGAAAGCTGGGGTATGCGATGGTGGCGCGGAATTTTCGTTCAGCGCGCTGTCGGGGGGAGATCGACCTGATTGGCTGGGACGGAGATATTCTTTGTTTTATTGAAGTTAAGACGCGGACCTCGCGCGATGTGAAGACCGCGGAGGCGGCTGTCGACCGGCACAAACGGCGGGAATTGGCGCAGGTCGCACGAGAGTACCTCCGGCGGGTGCCACCAACGTGCCAATGGAGATTCGATATTGTCAGCGTATACTACAACGGTTTAGTGGCTTGCCGCCCGCAGATCGAAGTGTTTCGCAACGCTTCCCTGGCGGCGTAAACTTGCCGGCGCAGATGAGAAGCTTGCGCATCCCCCACTGAAAGGATTCTGGAATTGCCAGATCTGAGAAAAGATCCGATTGTTGGCCGTTGGGTAATTATTTCGACGGACCGGGCGAAGCGTCCGACCGATTTTCTGCGCGAGAATTTGAAGATCAAGGGGGGATTCTGTCCCTTCTGTTATGGGAACGAGAGCAAGACGCCGCCGGAGATTCAGGCGTACCGTCCGAACGCGAACGGTGGGCCGGCGCCGCAGCGCGACACTCCGGGATGGACCGTCCGGGTGGTGGCGAACAAGTTTCCCGCGCTGGGCATTGAAGGCACGCTGAACCGCCAAGCCGAGGGCATGTTTGATCGCATGAATGGGGTGGGCGCGCATGAAGTGATCATTGAGACGCCCGATCATAGTGCCAGCCTCGCGACTCTGCCTCCGAAGCGAATTGAGGATGTGTTGTGGACGTTTCGCGACCGCATACTCGATTTGAAGAAGGACCGGCGGTTCAAGTACATCCTGATCTTTAAGAATCACGGGGAAGCGGCCGGTGCGTCGCTGGAACACTCGCACTCGCAGCTGATTGCGCTGCCTATTCTTCCGATTAACGTGGTGCAGGAAATTGAGGGAGCAAAGCAATATTTTCTCTACAAGGAACGCTGCGTATTTTGCGACATTATCCGGCAGGAGATGGACAGCGGCACGCGCGTGGTGGCGGAGAACGAGAATTTTCTGACGCTGGCTCCCTATGCGCCGCGCTTTCCGTTCGAGACCTGGATTTTGCCGAAGCAGCATGAGTCCGCATTTGAAAACTCTTCGTCGCGGATGTTCGAGGACCTGGCACGGGCGTTGAAGGACTTGCTGGGCCGGGCCGACCGGGTGCTCGACAATCCTCCGTATAACCTGGTGATCCACACTTCGCCGGCGCAGGATCCGACCAACGATCACTACCACTGGCACATTGAGTTCATGCCCAAGCTAACCAAGACGGCGGGATTCGAGTGGGGTACGGGTTTCTATATCAATCCGACTCCGCCCGAAGAGGCGGCGAAGTTTTTGCGGGAAGCGAATGTGGAAGTGGCGGCGCCGGTGTCGGCGGGCTGAACTCTAGAATTCGGATGCGAAAAAATGAGGGCACGGCTTTCGGCCGTGCCCTTCCCAGTGTTGCGGAGAGAAAGGGAAGGCCTACGAATTCTCGCGGACCTTCATAGCGGCTACGATAGCGGGATCTGCGGTGGCCATTTGTCACGAATTTGTAAAATGTTTCCGGAGCAAGGCTAGACAGGAAACTCGCGACGCACGAATTCCAGGGCCGCTTCGCGCGAGGGTAATTGCCCTTCCAGTTGCGCATCCTCCACCGCGTTGAGAATCTCGCGGAATTTCGGGCCCGGAGCGTGTCCCGCCGCGATCAAATCACCCCCGGTAACCAGCGGCGCTGGCCGCATCTTTTCCGCCGGAATTTCGGCCCGCTTCTTCTGGATAAATTCATACGTGCTCAGGTTGCGATGGCTGGCCAGGCTGTCCGCGCGATGCAGGGCTAGGTGTTCGTCGAACTTTGGCATGCGAAGGAATTTTTTCAGCGTCGATTCTTTCATGCGGCTGACGTGCCCGAAGCGCATGTGATTGTCGACCAATGCCAGGATCTGTTCGGTCTCGTCGTTCGAAAATCGCAGCCGCCGGCAGATTTCCTCCGCGATCTTTACGCCCACGTCGACGTGGTTATCGAAGCGGATGCGGTCCGGAGCCACCCGGAACGTCGCAGGCTTGCCGACATCGTGCAAGAGCGCTCCCCAGGCCAGCGTCAGCGGGCAAGGCTGCGGCAGGTTTTCCAGCAGGAGCAGCGTATGTACAAAGACGTCGCCCTCGGGATGGAACTCGGGAGGCTGCGCCACACCCTTCATGGTGGAAATCTCGGGAAGAATGTGCTTGAGCAATCCGCTTTCGTCCAGCAATAGAAACGCGCGTTTTCCGTGCGCTTCCGTCAACATACGAGTTAGTTCATCGCGCACCCGCTCGCGCGACACGACCTGGATCTGGTCGGCCAGTTTCCGGATGGCGGCAAACGTCGCGGGCTCGATGACATACTCGAATCGGGCGGCAAACCGCACGGCGCGCAGCATGCGCAGTTTGTCTTCGTCGAAGCGCCGCTCCGGGTCGCCGATGGCGCGGATGATTCCTGCTTCCAGATCTCTGCGCCCGCCGACAAAGTCGAGCACTTCGCCAAGTGTCTGGCCGGACGTCTGACCGCTTAAGGGATCGAGCAACATGCCGTTGATGGTGAAGTCGCGGCGCGCGACATCTTCGCGTGGGTCGCGGGTGAAACGCACTTCATCGGGGTGGCGGCCGTCGGAATATCCGATGTCGCTGCGGAAGGTTGCGACTTCAATCGCATGACCTTTCGAAGAATTCTCAGCTGAAGCGCCGGCGGCGTATGTTTCCTGAGCCTGTTCGGGCGCCGGCACCAGTACCACCCCGAACTGCGCTCCCACCGCGTACGTCTCGGGGAAAATTTCCATGACCTGCTGCGGCGTCGCGTCGGTGGCCACGTCGTAGTCTTTCGGCGCGCGTCGGAGAAGAAGATCGCGCACGCATCCACCCACAAGGTAGGCCTGAAAGCCTCGGTGGCGCAGGGTTTGTATGATCGAAGTAGCGAATTCTTTCATGGCAGGTTAGATGTCTGTGAGCCGCCGCAAAACTTCTACTAATATATAGACAGATGTCTTCAGCCTACATCCTCGGGATCGAGAGTTCGTGTGACGAAACGGCTGCGGCTGTCGTGCGCTCGGGCGAGCAGCTTATTTCGAATGTGGTCGCCTCGCAATTCGCGACTCACCAGCCTTATGGCGGCGTGGTGCCGGAACTGGCGTCCCGCGAGCATTTGCGCGCCATCGTGCCGATCGTGCGGCAGGCGTTGGCTGAGGCTAAGCATACCTACGACTCGATCGATGCTATCGCGGTGACGCAGGGTCCTGGGCTCGCGGGCGCATTGCTTGTGGGGATCAGCTACGCCAAGGCGCTGGCTTTCGCGCTCGACAAGCCGCTGATTGCCGTCAACCATATTGAAGGCCACATCCATGCCGTGCTGCTGGAGGAGAGACAGAAAGGCAATCACGAACTGCAATTTCCTGTGCTCGCCCTGGTGGTTTCTGGCGGACACACGCATCTTTATCTAGCAGCCCAAAATCGCGAGTCGTGGACCTACGAGAACATCGGCCACACTCGCGACGACGCGGCCGGAGAAGCTTTCGACAAAGTTGCCAAGCTCCTGGGTCTGGGATATCCCGGAGGCCCGGTGATCGACCGGCTCGCTCCGCATGGCGATGCAAGAGCCGCGAAATTTCCCGCTGCCCAGATCAAACATCCCGACCGACGGGGCCGAAAAGATGGCAAAGTAGTTGATCCCAGCTTCGATCCCGACCGTGACGCTAAGGACGCTCGTGCTAATGGCGATCGCGCGCGGTTTGATTTTTCCTACAGCGGCATTAAGACGGCAGTCCTGCGCTATGTCGAGACGCATGACATGCGCGCGTCGGTGGAGGCGCGGCGAAAAGCCCTGCTACAAATTGCAAAGCCCAAGCTGGAGGATTATCTCGCCCACTGTGACAAGCTCACGCTCGACCTCGTGGCATCTTTCCAGCGAGCAATCGTCGAGGATCTTGTGGGAAAGACTTTGGGGGCAGCCCGAGCCTATGATGTGGCCACGCTCTTCGTCACGGGAGGGGTTGCGGCGAACTCTGAATTGCGCCAGACATTTGAGCGTGAGGGTGCCAAGCAGGGGCTGCCCGTGTTCTTTCCTTCGCGTCCGTTGTCGACCGACAATGCGGCTATGATCGCCGCCGCAGCGTACCCAAAATTTCTGCTGAAGGATTTTGCTGCGATGGATTTCTCGGCCGAAGCAGGGTTGCAGCTGAAGTAGGATTGGCAGCTATCGCGACGCAATTGAGTAATTCTGTAAGGGAATCATTGAAAAATCCAGGATCTTCAGGGATTACTCAATTCCCAAATTTCTCAATTCCTCAATTCCTCAATTTCTTTACTGCCCAGCTCCGTGCCCCCGGCTGGCCTGACCAAACAACTCATCCAGCGTTTTGGCGAGCTGGGCCTCGATGTCGATATCTTTGTAGATGAAGAAATTCGCTCGCGTCTCGACTTGATCGAGTCCGGTTGTCTGCCCAAGTCCGCTGGTCCGGCGGGCGAGAACAATGATGGGAATGCCTGTCGTTTCCAGATTGCTCTTCACCGCCGTGATCAGTTCATTGCCTGACATTTTCGGCATTTGCAGGTCGGTGACAATTACGGCGGGTTGCACCCGAGCCAGAATTTCCAGGGCTTCCACGCCATTCGTCGCGGACTCGACTCCGAAACCGCGCTGCTCCAGAAAGCGGCAGACGGTATAGCGGATCAGCATCGAGTCGTCGACGACTAGGGCCACCTTAGACATATAGAGGTAGACATGCGAGGGCTCGCGCGTTGCCGCACGCCCCCGGGTGCGACATTAGCAGGGTGCTTTCGGACGGGACAAGGCGAAACGGACCGTCGCGATTACCTTCGTCATGCTCCGCACGGCCGGGCGACTGCCAGCAAGAGAAGAAGAGATAATCAGATTTCGCTTTCCTGCGTGCGATCCTCGATGTTCATGTCCTTGAATTCGCTGGATTCGAAGACCTCGCCGCATTCCTTACACTCGACGAACTCGGAGTCTTCATCCCGGCCCACGATTTGTACGCGGGGATGTTTGCAGGGCTGCTTGGTGTCACGGTCTTGGGGAGGGGCGGGCGACTTAGAAGTCATAAATCGGGAAGGTTCCCCCGAGAAACGCTGCGGCGTGCTCATTTCGGTGGAATTTCCCGGTATTTTAGACTGGCTTTGCCAGTTGTCAAGACCCTATGCGCCAATCCTTCTGAATTTGTAAATTACCGGTTTGGGACGGGCTTGGCGGTTCGGGCGTTCGTTCTTGTTCTTGAATTCCGACTAAAACCATCGCATAGACATAAGCCATTCAGTTCTGGATAGTTACCGTTAAGGGTCCATTTCTGGCATCTGCCTGAGCGGGCTTGCTGTGGTCCGGGGATGTGTCGTAGAATGAATTGCGACGGAAAAGGTCGGATTTCCAGCCCGGCACGATTCCGAGGGTTTTAGACAGGAAAGCTCTACTAGGACAGCAGTGCTGAAACTGACCAAGAAAGCCGACTACGCGCTGATGGCGATGAAACATCTCGCCGAGCACTCGACTGAGGGCTCACGCAGCGCGAAGGATGTGGCGGACGCCTACGGCATTCCGCCCGAGGCTCTGGCGAAGATTCTGCAGCGTCTGGCCAAGGCTGGTTTGTTGCAGTCGCAGCACGGCACCAACGGGGGATATACGCTGGCCCGGGCGTCGCACACGATTTCGGCCTTCGAGGTAATTCAGGCTATCGATGGGCCGCTATTTATCACGTCCTGCGTCACCGTACGCGGGGAATGCGATCAGAGCGACCGCTGCAACATTCGCGAGCCGCTGCGCAAGGTGAACGAGAGTATTGAAGCGGTGCTGAAGCGCATCAAGATTTCGCATATGCGCGAAGAACCGGAAGAAGCTGGGAGCGAAGCTCCGAAGGCGGCCGAGTTGGTGACGATCACCTGAAAGTCGATCGGGTGAAGCGTTGGCAAAAGGAGATTCATCTAAGAGGTTGTCGACGAGATTAGAAACTGAAGAAATTAGAAATTAACGAAGCAGGAGACGCAATCTAATGAGCACTGAAGTGAAGATCCCCCAGGCACTGACCCAGACGCAGCACGCCGCACCCAACGGCGTGACTCTGCCCATCTACATGGATAACCACGCCACCACCCAGATGGATCCGCGGGTGCTGGAAGAAATGCTGCCCTACTTTGCAGAGAAGTTCGGCAACTCGGCCAGCCGCAATCATTCCTTCGGCTGGGCGGCTGAAGAAGGCGTGGAAACCGCGCGCGAGCGCATCGCCAAGCTGATCGGCGCGACTACCAAAGAAATCATCTTCACCTCCGGCGCCACCGAGAGCGACAACCTCGCCATCAAGGGTGTGGCCGAGATGTACCGCGAGAAGGGCAACCACATCATCACCGCGGTCACCGAGCACAAAGCCGTGCTCGACACCTGCAAGCGCCTGGAAAAACATGGCTTCCGCGTCACTTACCTGCCGGTGCAGAAGGATGGCCTGATTGATCTCGAAGACCTGAAGCGCGCCATGGATGATAAGACCATCCTAGTCACGATCATGTATGCGAACAACGAAATCGGCGTGATCCAGCCGGTCACAGAAATTGGCAAGCTCTGCCACGAGCGCGGCGTCATCTTCCATACCGACGCGACTCAGGCGATCGGCAAAGTTCCGGTGGATGTGATCAAGCAGAACATCGACGTCATGTCGATTTCTGGCCACAAAATGTACGGACCCAAAGGCGTCGGCGCGTTGTACGTCCGCCGCAAGAACCCGCGCGTGCAGATTTCCGCCAGCATCGACGGCGGCGGCCACGAGCGCGGCATGCGCTCCGGCACCTTGAACGTTCCCGGAATCGTCGGCCTGGGCAAGGCCTGTGCCATCGCGCAGGAAGAAATGGCGAAGGAATCCTGCCGTCTGGCCGGCCTACGCAACCGTCTGCGCGACCGCATCATGAACCGTCTGGATGAGACTTACATCAATGGCTCGTGGGAACATCGTCTGCCCGGCAACCTGAACATCAGCTTCGCTTACGTGGAAGGCGAGTCGCTCCTGATGGGCATCAACGACATTGCGGTTTCGAGCGGTTCAGCGTGCACCTCGGCGACTTTGGAACCATCATATGTATTGAAGGCTCTCGGGACCGGCGACGACCTGGCGCACAGCTCGATTCGTTTCGGCCTCGGCCGCTTCAACACCGAAGCCGAAGTCGATTACGTGGCCGACCGCCTGGTTGAAACCGTCGAGCGCCTGCGCGAACTTTCTCCGCTCTACGAGATGGCCAAAGAAGGCATCAATTTGAAGGACGTAAAGTGGGCCGGAGAAGCGCACTAAGAAACGTGGAAGGGCACGGCTTTAGCCGTGCCGTCAGGATCAAGTTTTGATGGGTTTTAGCCCCTGAGGGCAAATCGAGAGTTTCAGGAGAAACAAATGTCATACAGCGACAAGGTAATCGATCACTACAACAACCCCCGCAACGTCGGCTCGATGGACAAACAGAGCACCGACGTAGGCACCGGCCTGGTGGGCGCGCCCGAATGCGGCGACGTCATGAAGCTGCAGATCAAGGTCAACCGCGAAACCAACGTCATCGAAGACGCCAAGTTCAAGACCTTCGGCTGCGGCTCCGCCATCGCCTCGTCCTCGCTCGCCACCGAGTGGGTGAAGGGCAAGACGGTCGACGAAGCCCTCGCCATCAAGAACATGGACATCGTGAAGGAGCTTTCGCTTCCTCCCGTGAAGATCCATTGTTCGGTGCTGGCGGAAGACGCGATCCGCGCCGCCATCGGCGACTGGAAGAAAAAGCAGGAAGCTGCCGTCCCCGTCGCTGCCGTAGCGAAGTAGCTGACAAGCTGTCAGTTTTCGGCAATCGGCCATCAAGCCGATTGCGCAGCAGCGAAGCTGCGGAAGAGTGCAGCCCACCGCCTAAGCGGTGGGTCCGACCGCGAGGCACGACCAAGCCCCGCAAGGGCGAAAGAAACCGATAACGAATAACGAATGACGACCGCAACCGACGAAACGACGAAGCAAGCTCCCGCCAAAGGCATTCTGGTCACCGAGAAGGCCTTGGCCAAGGTGCGCATCGCCATGGCCAAGGAAGGCGTTTCGCCCGAGCAGGGCGGCCTGCGCCTCGGCGTGCAGGGCGGCGGATGTTCCGGCCTGAGCTACAACGTCCGCTTCGACACGCAACCGCGCGAACGCGACCGCATCTTCCAGTTCAGCGACGTGCGCGTTTTCGTGGACCCGAAGTCGTTCATCTATCTGCACGGCATGACCCTGGACTATCAGGAAACGCTGATGCAACAGGGCTTCGTCTTCGTGAATCCCCAGGCCTCGAAGTCGTGCGGCTGCGGCACTTCGTTCTCCGCCTGATGTGGGATGTGTAGGCGCCGGTGACTCGCTCGCGCGGTCTGCCCGAGCGCAAAGTTCTCCGCTCACTCCGTCATGCCGCACCTGTTTGTTCCCGCATGTTGGGGTTGAACGAAGATGTTTGCCGTTGAAGGAAATGAAAACGAATGACCGAGTCTCTTACCGCAATCGGCGCCAAGCCTCTGCCCCAGGACACGCACTCGTGCTGGTCCTGCGGAGACATGCGCGCCGCGCACTTCTGCGAGTCCTGCGGCAAGGTGCAGCCTCCGGTTCCGGTCGACTATTTTTCGTTTTTCGGTCTGCCGCGCAAACTCGATGTTGACCTCGCCGCGCTGGAAAAAGATTTTTACGCGCTCAGCCGCAAGCTGCATCCCGATCTCAGCGCCGCTTCCGGCAGCCATGAGAAAGAGCAGGAGTGGAGTCTTGAGCAGAGCTCGATGTTGAATGACGCCTACCGCACCCTGAAAGATCCGATCAAGCGTACGCAATACCTGCTACACCTCGAAGGCGTCGAACTGGAAGAGCAGTCCAAGACCGCAACCGAGCAAGCCCGCGCCACCGGAGCGATGAAGAAGCAGATCGTCCCGCCAGACTTGCTAGAAGAAGTCTTCGAGCTGAACATGCAACTCGAAGAACTGCGCATGAACAAGAAGACGGGCGACGACGATCCCTCGCTGATCGAAGAGATCGGTAAACAGAAACTCTCGCTCGAAGCCAAGCACGAAGCGCTCGTCCAGGAACTGAGAACGCACTGGAAGACCTGGGACAGTCTGATCGAGCGTGGGCAAGCCGGAGACGCAGCCACGTCCGAAGAGCGTGCGCAGGCAACCAGCAAGATGGTAGATGTTCTGAACCGCCGCAACTACATCCGCAACCTGGTAAGAGACGTGAACGACGCAATGGAAAGCTGAGGAACATTTGGTAATTGGGAAATTTGGTAATTGAGTAATTGGGCAATTTGAATCCGGGTTTTCGATTACTCAATTACCAAATTACACAATTACTCAATCGCTCATTATGGATCGCATCATCGGCATCGATCTCGGAACCACCAACTCTCTGGTGGCATTCATGCAAGGGGATACGCCTGTCGTAATTCCGGGCGACGATGGCCTGAACCTGCTTCCGTCGGTGGTCGCGCTCGACGCCAACCAGCAGTCGGTAGTCGGCAATGCCGCGCGCAATTCCCTGATCGAAAATCCCGAGCGCGCCGTCTATTCGATCAAACGCCTCATGGGCCGCGGCGTCGAAGACATTCAGGAAGAACTGAAACTCTTCCCCTTCCGCCTCGCCGACGACATGCAGCCCGGGGAAGTCCTGCGCATCAAACTCGGCGATAAGACGTTCACGCCGCCTGAAATTTCCGCACTGATTCTTCGCCAGCTTAAGCGCAGCGCCGAGCGTTTCTTCGCCGGGCCGGTCACGAAAGCAGTCATCACGGTTCCCGCGTATTTCAACGATGCGCAGCGCCAGGCCACAAAAGACGCTGGCCGCATCGCCGGACTCGAAGTCTTGCGCCTGGTCAACGAGCCAACCGCCGCGTCGCTCGCCTACGGCCTCGACAAAAAACAAAACGGCGTTGTCGCGGTCTACGATCTCGGCGGCGGCACCTTCGACATCTCCATCCTCAAGCTGCATGATGGAATCTTCGAAGTCATCGCCACCAACGGCGACACGCATCTCGGCGGCGACGACATCGACAACCTGCTCATCACGATCGCCTTGGATGATATTCGCGGCGACCTCGGACTCGACCTGCGCCGCAACGCCGAGGCCGTGCAGGCCATACGCAAGGCTGTCATCGAAGCCAAAATCGCGTTGTCTTCTGAGCCCTCGATCAAGCTCGACATCGAACTGCCTGAAGGCAAACGATATCGCCGCGAGATTACGCGTGCGCAGTACGAGCAGCTGATTCAGCCGGTGATCGATCGCACCGTCGGTCCCTGCAAGCAGGCCATGAAAGATGCAGGACTGAAGCCCGAGCAGATTGACGAAGTGGTCCTCGTCGGTGGCTCGACGCGTATTCCCAAAGTTCGCGCGCTGGTCAAAGAATTATTCCGTCGCGAGCCACACACTGGTCTCAACCCCGACGAAGTTGTCGCGCTGGGCGCGGCCGTACAGGCCAACATTCTCGGCGGCGGTTCTGATGCCACCGAGAATATGCTGCTGCTCGACGTGACTCCTCTGTCGCTCGGCATCGAAGTCGCCGGCGGAGTCACCGACAAAATCATTCTGCGCAACTCGACCATTCCCGCGTCGGCGACGCAGCACTACACGACGCAAGTCGACGGCCAGACCAACGTCGCCATTCATGTGCTACAAGGCGAACGCGAACTGGCCACCGACTGCCGCTCGCTGGCGCGCTTCGATCTCAAAGGAATTCCGCCCATGGCCGCCGGCATTCCGCGCGTGGAAGTAAAATTCCTCATCGACGCCAACGGCATCCTGCACGTTTCCGCGCGTGAACAGCGCAGCGGCAAAGAAGCCGAAATTCAGGTGCAGCCCAGCTACGGCCTGACCGACGAGCAGGTCGAAGGCATGATCCTCGACTCCTTCGACAACGCTGAAGAGGATTTTCGCAAGCGCCAGTTGATTGAAGCCCGCGCCGAAACCACGACTATCCTCGCCGCCCTCGAAAAGGCGAAGAAGAGTCCAGCCTGGGGCGCGCTCACCACCGACGAAAAGAAGCAGATCGCGAAGATGGAAAAATCGCTGGCCGCGGTAAATGCCGAAGAAGATTATCAAGCCATCCGCAAGGCCATCGACATGCTGAACCAAGGCACGATGCGCCTGGCCGAATTGATGATGGACACGGCAGTATCGACGGCGCTGAAAGGCAAAACCATGGACGAGACGGACCTGGGCGAAGGACCCACCGCCCCGCATCCCATGGCGAAAGCAGAATTCGAATGAAAGAGAATTGAGTAATTGGGAAATTTAGTAATTGGGAAATTGGAATCTTCGCCTTTCAATTACTCAATTACTAAATTACTCAATTACTCAATTACTCAATCTCCCGACGAGGAGCACTCATGTCAGAAGAAAAAATGCAAGGGGCCGGCACCGCCACTGAAGACGCGCCCGGCGAAAATACGCTCACCGGAAAGACGGTCCAAGTCACGTTCCTGCCCGAAGGCAAGACGGTGCAGTTCGAACACGGCAAGCTGCCGTACGAATATCACGGCAAAGAGCAGTCCATTCTCGACGTGGCGTTGAACAATCACATCACGCTCGACCATGCCTGCGGCGGCAACAATGCCTGCACCACCTGCCACATCTGGGTGAAGGAGGGCGCCGAACATCTCAGCCCCATGGACGATGACGAGGCCGACCGGTTGGACATGGCCGCCGATCTCCAGTTAAACTCGCGTCTCGGCTGCCAGGCGCAGATCACCAAGCCGGGCAAAGTCGTCGTCGAGATTCCTGCGTGGAATCGCAATTACGTTTCTGAGGAACACTAAATTTCCGAGGTAACCAGTTTTCGAGGTTGCCTAAAAATTAGGAGCACCTGAGGATGGCCAAGCAACTGACATGGGAAGACGCCGAAAGTATCGGCATCCTGCTTTCTGAAACTCATCCCGAACTCGATCCGCTCACCGTGCGCTTCACCGACCTGCACCGCTACGTCACGGAGTTGCCCGACTTCGCCGGCGATCCGAAGGCCTCCAACGAAGGCAAGCTGGAAGCGATCCAGATGGCGTGGAACGACGAAGTCCAGGACCGCACCCAGGGCTGAGCGCGCGAGTACGTTGGACGCTTCGGCATTTGCATCATATCTTCAAGGGATGAGGAACTTCACGTGGAGCAGGCGGGCTCGGGGCTCGAGAAAATTGTCGCGCAATCTTTGCGGCAAGCGCCTTCGGCGGAGGGGCCGCTGCTGGCGTGGCCGGTGGTGTGTGGTTCAGCTGTGGCCGAGCGCACCCGTGCGGTGAGTTTTGACGATGGAGTCTTGTGCGTGGAGGTGGCCGGCGCGCGATGGAAAGCTGAGTTGCAGGCGCTGGCACCGCGATACCTGGCGATGATCAACCGGTATACGACTCAGGCGGTTCGTAGAATCGAGTTTGTCGTTGTCGGAACGGAAAGCGGAAGCGCGAATCCGCGCTGAATTCCCGCCTCATTAGTTACCTCATGAAAGTTACTTCCAAAGACGTGGCCTATGTCGCGGACCTGGCCAATCTCGAGCTTACCGAGGAAGAGCGTACGGGAATGCTGCGCGACTTGAATTCCATTCTCGAATATGTCGACCGGCTCAATGAACTCGACACGGCGGATGTGCCGCCCATGGCGCAGGTTTCCGATCGCTATGGAGTAGACGAATCCCAGCAGGGAAGCGCGCGATTCGCGTACGCGAGCCGCGAAGATATTCTCGAAGGATTGCGTAAGTCGCTGCGGCGCGAAGAAGCGCTGGCGAATGCGCCGGATGCGGATGATGATTTTTTCCGGGTGCCGAAAGTGATTGAGCGGTAGAACCTGCGGCATATCTCACCTATCAGATTTTATGGACTTGACTTCACTCACCATTGATGCTGCCCGCTCTGCGGTGCAGGAGCGTACGACGACGGCTCTAGCCCTTACAGAGGCGCACTATGCCCACATTAAGAAAGAGGACGGACAGATTGGCGCGTTCCTGACGCTGTCGAAGGAGCGCGCGCTCGAGCAGGCGGACCGCGTGGACCGGATGGCGGCGGAGGGCAAGACGTTGCCGCCGCTGGGCGGCGTGCCGGTTGGAATCAAGGATGTGATGAGCACGCGCGGCGTGCGCACGACCGCCGGCTCGAAGATCCTGGAGAAATACATTCCTCCGTTTGACTGCACGGCCGTGGCGCGGATGGAAGCGGCGGGCGCCGTGGTGCTGGGCAAAATGAATTGCGATGAATTCGCAATGGGCTCGTCGAATGAAAACTCTGCGTATGGTCCCGTACGCAACCCGCGCGATCTGAACCGAGTGCCGGGAGGGTCTTCGGGAGGTTCGGCGGCGGCAGTGGCTGCGGACATGGCTGTCGTTACGCTGGGATCGGACACGGGGGGGTCGATTCGGCAGCCGGCTGCGTTTTGCGGGGTAGTCGGACTGATGCCGACGTATGGGCGCGTGTCGCGCTATGGATTGATCGCGTTTGCGTCGTCGCTCGATCACATTGGACCGTTGGCGAAAACGGTGAAAGACGCGGCGATTGTATTAGGAACGATTGCCGGACGCGATCCGATGGATGCAACTTCGGCCGATGTGCCGGTGCCCGATTATGTGGCGGAACTCGACAAGCCCGTGCGCGGAATGAAGCTCGGCGTTGCTAAGGAATATTTTGGTGACGGGCTGGACGACGAGGTTCGGCAGGCGGTTGAGGCGGCGATCGACAAACTCAAGGGATTGGGTTGCGAGATTGTTCCGGTATCGCTGCCGCATACGCGGTATGCCATTCCGACGTACTACGTGATTGCGACTGCGGAAGCTTCGGCGAATTTGGCGCGATTCGACGGCGTGCGCTACGGACACCGGGCGCGCGGCGTGAAAACGTTGGCAGAAATGTACCGGCGCAGCCGTGACGAGGGGTTCGGCGCGGAAGTGAAACGGCGCATCATGCTTGGTACGTATGCGCTGAGCGCGGGCTACTACGATGCCTACTATGTGAAGGCACAGAAAGTACGGACGCTGCTCACTCGCGATTTCGACGAGGCGTTTCGCAAGGTGGATGCGATTGTGACGCCGACCTCGCCGACGGCGGCGTTCCGGCTGGGGGAGAAGTCGAATAGTCCGCTGGCTATGTACCTGGCGGATATCTATACGGTGACTGCGGATCTGGCGGGGATTCCGGGGATTTCGGTGCCATGCGGAGAGACGACGGAGAAGTTGCCGATCGGGCTGCAGATTCTAGGGAAACATTTTGATGAGGCGACGATTCTGCGGGTGGCGCATGCGTACGAGCGGGCGCACAACGCTTCGCTTGGTATGACAAACCGCTGATGACAGTTTGGGACTACTCGGCTGAAGGTTCGTAGTAACTTTCGCCGGCGCAGCCGCGGCATAGAACTGTTCCGCCCTGGTGAACTTCTCTGCGGAAGTTGATGCCTTCTCCGCAGGCTTCGCAGACGATGCGCTCACCTTTGTATCCCGGAAATTCTTCGGGAGCTAATTCGACTTTCACCCATTGCGTGGTGAAGAGATCGCCGTCGGAGATTTCGCGGTAGGCCAGCATCTGCTGCTGGTTCTTGTCTTCGATTTCGGGATGCATCTGGCGAGCCATTGCCTTCGACGATTCTTTGGCGGCGATGCGGATTGCTTTGCCGCTGTTCACGTCTACAAAAGTCGCGGCAACTTTGCCCCAGTCGCGGAACTTCAGGGCGCGCTTGCCCAGGCGGCAGCCGGTGACGACGGCGACGGCGTCGGTGGCGCAGCGGTCGATTTCGACGAAGGTGACGAGGCGCTTCCGATCTTTTCCGCGTGGATCGTCGATTCCGAGTTTCTGCAGGCCGAGCATCGCGAGACGGACGCCAAGCACTTGTCCGGCGCAAAGGTGGCCGTGGGCTTGTTCGGCGTCGCGGAGATATTCGTCGAGAGAATGCATGGGAAAAGCTGTCAGCTATCAGCTTTGAGCTTTCAGCTTAACACCTCTACATAAACTTGCTGGTGTCACTTTCTTTTCCAGCGGATGCCATCTTTTGTAATTTCCACTAGCACGCCCACGGCGGCGAGTTCCGCGCGGATTGCGTCTGAGGTTTTGAAATCGCGAGCGCTGCGGGCGGCCTTCATCTGGGCAATCTCTTTCTCGATGTCGGCGTCTGAGTGTTGTCCGGACTGAACGGCTTCGCGCAACTCAGGGCTGACGTCCTGTTCGCGGCCTTCTGTCGGCGCCCACTCGAAGACTCGTTTCATTTTTGGAGCGTCGTCGTCGTCGAGCACAGCGAAGATTTCGTCGAACCTGGTTAATGCAGCGAGCAGGGGTGGCACATCGTCTTTTCTAATTGCGCCAGCGTCGGATGCGGCGTTGGCCTGGCGCACCATTTCGAAGATCGCGGCTTGCGCCTGAGCGGTGTTGAGGTCGTCGTCGAGCGCGGCGGTCATGCGCTCGACGGTTTGCGCGGCGAGAGATTGCATCTCCGGGCTGGCGCCGTCGGGGAAATTGCCTGCGCTTATACGGAACCGAAAAGTTCGCAAGCGTTCGACGGAAACCGCGGCTTGCTTGAGTCCATCGAAAGTGAAGTTCAGCTGATTGCGGTAGGGAACGGATGTGAGCAGATAGCGAATGGACGACGGCTTGTGTCCTTTCAGAACCAGGTCGCGGAGCGTAAAAAAATTCCCCAGGCTCTTCGACATCTTCTCGCCTTCGACGAGCAGAAAGCGCGCGTGGAACCAAAACTTTGCGAAGGTTTTGCCGGTCATGGATTCCGATTGGGCGATTTCGTTTTCGTGGTGGGGGAAAATGAGATCTTCTCCGCCGGCATGCAGGTCGAAGCTCTCGCCGAGTTCTTCCATCGACATGACCGAGCACTCCAGGTGCCAGCCGGGGCGACCCGGGCCGATTCCCGTGTTCCATGAGGCTTCGCCGGGTTTGGGAGCCTTCCAGAGAGCGAAGTCGCGGGCGCTATCTTTATCGTATTCGTCGACGTCGACGCGGGCGCCATCCTGCATGCCGCTGAAATCTTTTTTTGAAAGCTTGCCGTACGCGGGGAATTTCGCGATGCGGAAATAATAGGAGCCGTCGTCGGTGCGGTAGGCGAATCCTTTCTCCACCAGCTTGGTGACGAATGCGGCCATCGCGGGAATGTGCTCCGTCGCGCGCACGAGCGTTGGCTGCTCGATGCCAATCATGGCGGCGTCTTCGAGGAACGCCTGCTCATACTTCGCGGTGTATTGCTGCACGCTCACTCCGTCGCGAGCCGCGTTGCGGATGATTTTGTCGTCCACGTCGGTAATGTTCATGACGTGGCGCACATGGTATCCACTCTGACGGAAGAAGCGTCGCAGAAGATCGACGGCGACGAAGGTGCGGAAGTTGCCGATATGTCCGTAGTCGTAGACGGTGGGGCCGCAGGCGTACATGCGGACTTCGCGATCGCGCAAGGAATGGAATTCCTCGACGCACGACGACATGGTATTGAAAAGACGAAGCGCCATAGGAAGTTCGAGCACCGGGAGACGAACTTAAGATTCTAGGGTCGGCGAGAGAGTGGGTCAAATCGCCTTCAGAGAGCAGGGTTCCGCGCAGGGGGCAAGGCGTGCGCAGGCTGGCGTAAGCGCTGCTGCACCAGAATGACATAATGCAGCGCCGAAATGATGGTGAAGATGAAGGTCGCGCGAAGAAAGACCGTGCGCGCGATCCATATTCCGCGCAGGGGGCGAATCTCAAACAGCAGAACGAAAAATACCGCGCTGATCTGCGAGAAGGTATTGGCTTTGCCGAAAATGCTGGGGCGGAAGTTGCGCAGTCCGGCAATGGCGAATAGCACGGCGCTGGCGGCAAGAATGGAAATGTCGCGGCTGAAGACCAACACGGTGAACTTCCACGGAATCTTGTGCAGGATAGAAAGCACAAGAAACATGGTGCTCAGCAGCAGTTTGTCGGCGATGGGGTCAAGATATTGCCCCAGAAGTGTTTGCTGATGCAGGGTTCGGGCCAGCAAACCGTCGAGGCCGTCACTGAATCCTGCAATGACGAAAACGACGAGCGCCCATAGATAATGGCCTTCCACCAGATGAATCACGATGAACGGAACGAAAACCATCCGCAGCAGCGTGAGCTGATTGGGAGCGGTGAAAATGTGGGAGAGCTTCACGCACGCTCCTCGGATGCGTGCGGTTGGGAGTCGTGACGGGCATTACCTGCGGGTCGCTGATCGTCATCGTGGCGAGGTTGAAGGGCAGCGGCGGGTTCCAACCCGGTCTTCGCGAAAAAGCGCTGGGAGAGAGAGGGCAGGCTGCCATCGGGCAGGTCAAGCTCGACGCGTTCAATGCGGTGCATGGGAAAAAAAACCACGGCCGGAGTGAAGGGCTCGCCGTCGCGAACCATCACCGTCAGATCTTCAAAAGAGGCGAGTTCGGCGCCGCACAGGCTCAGGCCTTCGGAGGCAAGCGTAAGGATCGTCCCCCAGAACTTTTCGCGCGGATTGCAGAGAGTTGCGATTACCAGCGCTCCAGGCCGAAACGGTGCGCGCGCATTGGAAGGCGAAGCTGGAACTGCGCTCGGGGATTGGTTTTCCACACTAAGATTGTCGCCCGGAGGACGACGCATTGCAAATCCGCCGGCCAGTGGGAGGTTTCTACGCTTACTTTCGTGGAGAAGTCCGGTATGCTGGGCGGACATGGAACTTGCAGCAGCCAGTCCGGTAATTGAGTTTCGTGATGTCGCCTATCGCGTCGGCGGCACGCAAGTGCTTTCCGGATTAAATCTGCAGGTTATGAAGGGCGAGACCCTGGTGCTGCTGGGGCGCAGCGGCTCGGGCAAGACTACATCGCTCAAGCTGGTCAATCGACTGCTGTCGCCCACGTCCGGAGAAATTCGCGTAAAGGGTGTGTCCAATGCGGAAAGCGACGTGATTCGTCTGCGTCGCGGCATGGGTTACGTGATTCAGGATGTCGGATTGTTCCCGCATTTTTCAGTGGAGCGAAATATCGGGCTGGTTCCTAAAATAGAGGGCTGGTCGGAAGATCGAGTTCGGGCGCGGGTCCAGGAGTTGCTGCAGATGGTGGGGCTGCCGGCTGATATTGCGTCGCGTTATCCGCATCAGCTTTCGGGCGGGCAGCGGCAGCGGGTGGGAGTGGCGCGGGCCCTGGCGGCTGATCCCGAAATACTTTTGATGGACGAGCCTTTCGGCGCACTCGATGCCATCACGCGCGACGAAGTGCAGCGGGAGTTTCTTTTGCTGCAACAGCGACTGAGCAAGACCGTAGTGTTCGTGACGCACGATTTGCGCGAGGCACTGCGGCTGGGATCGCGGATTGCATTGATGGAGGCGGGGCGGTTGGTTACCGTACTTGCGCCAGCGGAATTCTTGCGGTCGACTGATCCGCTGGCGTCAGCCTATGTCAGGGCTTTTGGTGAGGGGCTGGGATCCGCCGCCAATCGAGGTACTTCATGAACTTTTTTGGATTCATCTTGCAGAATCGCAGCCAGGTACTGGAGCTCACGCTGGAACACCTTCGGCTGGTGGGTTTTTCTACACTGTTTGCGATGCTGATCGGCATACCGCTGGGAATTGTGATTGCACATCGACCGCGATTCAACAAGCCGGTGCTGGCGAGCGCCAATATTATTCAGACAATTCCCAGCCTCGCGCTCTTTGGATTTCTGCTGCCCGTGCCGTGGCTGGGCGAGCGCGCCGACAGGCTGGCAATTCTGGCGCTAACGCTCTATGCGCTGCTGCCAATTATCAGGAACACGTACACGGGCATTCGCGGGGTCGATCCCGCTATCGTGGAGGCGGGACGCGGCATGGGACTCACGGAATCGCAGCTTCTATTTCGGGTGGAACTGCCGCTGGCTGTGAGCGTAATTCTTTCGGGGGTCCGCGTGGCGGTTGTGATTTCAGTGGGGCTGGCAACGATTGCGGCTGCGATTGGCGCGGGAGGTCTGGGCGAATTCATTTTTCGCGGTCTGGCCATGGTCGACGACAGGGTAATTCTGGCCGGAGCGATTCCGGCTGCGATCCTGGCTCTGGCGGCCGATTTTGGCGTGGGTTGGCTGGAAAGGCGGCTGCAGCGACGATGAAGTTTGGTCGGTCGAGCTTTTGTGTTGCGTTTCTTGCGGCAGCAATGCTGCTGCCGGCGTGTTCGCCGTCGCACGCTGATCGCATCGTAGTGGGCTCCAAGAATTTCACCGAGTCGTTCCTGCTGGGCGAAATCATTGCGCAGCAGATCGAGGCGCGGACGCATCTGCAAGTGGAACGGCGCTTCTATCTGGCTGGGACCTACATCTGCCAGCAGGCGATTCTGGCGGGGCGGATCGATGTTTATCCGGAATATACCGGCACGGCGCTGACGGCGATTCTCAAGCAAACCGCGAGCGGCGCGAGGCAGGATGTTTATCAGCGAGTGAAGGGCGAATACGAAAGTCGTTTCGCGCTGACGCTGGGGCCGAGCTTCGGCTTCAACGATACGTTTGCAATGGAGATTCGCGGCGAGGACGCGCGCCGCCTGAACCTGAAGACTCTGTCGCAGGCAGCCACTTTTGCGCCGCAGTGGCGCGCCGGATTCGGGTACGAGTTCATGGAACGGCCCGATGGCTATCGGGGCCTGGCGGCAACTTACGGGCTGCATTTCGCGGAGCAACCGCGCATCATGGATTTGGGCCTGTTGGCGCGGGCGCTGAAAGATCATCAGATCGATCTGGCGGCCGGAAATGCCACTGACGGCCTGATTCCCGCGCTGGATCTATTTGTGCTGGAGGATGACCGGCACTATTTTCCTCCGTATGAGGCGGTGCCCGTGATTCGCCAGCAGACGTTGCAGCAGCATCCGGAGATTGCGCAGGCATTGGCCGAGCTGGCAGGAAAAATTTCCGATGAAGAGATGCAGCGCCTGAATTATGCCGTAGACGGCCAGCACCGTGACGCGAAGGAGGTCGTGCACGAATTTCTAAGAGCGAAGAAACTCGTGGACTGAGGCATTTCGCGGTTCAGATTTGCAGCGAACCTCGAAGAGTTAGCACAGCGTGGCCTTTCAGAAGGACTCGGTCCTTTGTTGGTTCACCCCTTGCCAGTTCACACCAGAGTTCACCGCCGCGCTCCGACAATTGTCGGGCGTGTAGCCGCGCTTTGTTCAGGCGCCCGGCCCAGTACGGAGTCAGAGCGCAGTGCAAGGAGCCGGTTACAGGATCCTCGGGCATGCCGTAGCTGGGCTTGAAGTAGCGCGAAACGAAATCCACATGATCTCCGGGTGCGGTGACGGCTGCGACGAAAGGATGGAGCTGTTCGAGGCGCGCGAGATCGGGACGCATGTTCTGGATTGCGCCCTCGTTGTTGTATACCGCGACGTAGGTCTGATTCGCTTCCAGGATTTCGCATGGAGCTGGCCCGGGGCCGAGAGCGGGGATTAGGGATTCGGGTGGGCTGAGGCAGGTTTTCAAGAAGATGGCGGGGAAATCCATGGAAAACGATTCGCCCTCTTTGCGGACCGTGAGAGTCCCGCTGTGGCGCGTTTCGAATCGAACGGCGTCAAGTCCTGGCTGTAGCAGGCGCAGCAAGACGTAGGCGGAGGCGAGAGTGGCATGGCCACACAATTTCACCTCGCCGCGCGGGGTAAACCAGCGCAGTTCGTGATGGATGCCATTGTGCAGGCCGCCCTTGGGCACGAGAAACGCGGTTTCAGAAAGATTATTTTCTGCAGCGACTTTCCGCAACAACTCGTCATCTAACCACGCGTCGAGAGAGCAGACCGCGGCTGGGTTGCCGTTGAAGGGCTGGGTGGCGAATGCGTTTACGTGAAACAGCGGGATACGCATTGCCTTGATTCTAATCTGACGCCTGGTGCTGCGAAGAACTGGTGCTGCGAAGAAGCTTTGTGCGCCCGCGACCCGGTTGCCAGCTCCGGCGCGGCCGTGATAGCCTCTGTAACCTCGTTGTCTGCAGTTGGATGGCCTGTTCCACCTGCTTAACGCGGCATGCAGGCGGATCCCGCCGAAACATCTGGTTGGGAAAGCCGAAGATGGGTGAGCCGACATCCATCGTAGTACGATATGAATTCTGCTGCTTTGTCCAGCTTACTCCCGAGGAGGCCCAATGCGCGCTGCTGAAGCGGATTTCGCGGTTCACGGAAATGTTGGGCGGAGGCAATTACTGGCGCGGACTGCCGAGGCACGGCGGCGCAGCGACGCACTCTTTGACATTGTGCGTTCTGACTCGATGTACGAGCGTCCCATTCCGGAGCGTCACCGCATCATTTTTTATGTGGGGCATCTTGAGGCGTTTGACTGGAATTTGCTGCACGAAAACGTGTTGGGGCTGAAGAGCTTTCACTCCGAATTTGACCGGCTGTTTGCCTTTGGTATTGATCCGGTGGGGGGCGGACTACCTTCCGACCAGCCTTCGGATTGGCCGTCGCTGGCGGCTGTGCGCGACTACGTGAATAGCATCCGCACAGCGCTGGACGAGAAGCTAGCCGATGGAAGTCTGGACTGCAGCGGCCGCGACGGCTTTTCACTCGACACATTACTCAATGTGGCGATCGAGCATCGGTTGATGCATGTCGAGACGCTGGCTTACATGCTGCATCAGTTGCCGCTCGACAAGAAAGTTCCGCGAGAGAGTCCGCGCCCTGCTGTCTCTGTGCCGATAACTCATCGAATGATTGAAATTCCGACCGGCGTGGCGTCGCTGGGACTCGCGCCCGGAAGCGAGACCTTTGGTTGGGACAATGAGTTCGAACTCCATACCGCACGCGTGCCTGCGTTTGAAATCGACCAATACGAAGTGACGGCCGGGCAATATCTGGAGTTCATGGCTGCTGGCGGATACGAGACGCGCGCGTTCTGGAGCGAGGACGATTGGAACTGGAAGAATTCTCGTGCGATCACTCATCCCGTATTTTGGATCAAGGCGCCCGAGGGATGGCTTTATCACGGCATGTTCGAAGAAGTTCCGCTTCCTCTGGACTGGCCGGTCTATGTGAGCCACGCCGAGGCGCAGGCTTATGCGCGCTGGGCAGGGAAGTCACTTCCTACGGAAGAGCAGTGGCACCGGGCCGCGTACGGCGCGAATGGGGCGGAACGATTTTTCCCGTGGGGCGGCGCAGTGCCAGATTCAACACTGGGCAACTTTGATTTCGAACATTGGAATCCGACGCCGGTCAATGCATTTCCCGCGGGGCAAAGTGCATTCGGAGTGCACGACATGTTGGGGAACGGGTGGGAGTGGACGTCTACGGTTTTCGGCCCGTTTCAGGGATTCGAGCCTTTTCCGTTCTACCGCGGCTACTCTGCCGATTTTTTTGATGGCAAGCATTTCGTGATGAAGGGTGGATCTCCGCGCACCGCGGCGTGCATGCTGCGGCCCACCTTTCGTAATTGGTTCCAGGCACATTATCAATATGTATATGCGAAATTTCGTTGCGTGAATCACCCATCGTGAATTACCGATCGTGAATCTCGGTCCGTGAATCGCAGATCAATTCCGATCTGCGCAATTTGATCGAAGGAGTTGACCCATGCTTGTGCATGCGATCCCCAGTAGTGCAGCTTACGAATTTGCCGCCGACGTTCGCGCCGGGCTCACTCGGACCGGGCAGAAGGAACTTCCCTCCAAGTATCTTTATGACAATGTAGGTTCGGCGCTGTTTGAGGTGATCAGCTATTTGCCCGAGTACGGGCTTACGCGGGCCGACGAGCGACTGCTGCGGCGGCATGCGGATGAGATCGTCGACCGGGTCGCGGGGCCGGTTGCGGTGGCGGAACTCGGCAGCGGCAGCGGTAAGAAGACCCGCTGGCTGCTGGAGGCGTTCTGCCGGCGGCAGCGGACATCCTACTATCCAGTGGAAATATCGCACTCCGCTCTGGTCATGTGCGAACGCGAGCTTCGCGACATTGATGCCATCAGTATTGTGGGTTTCGAGCGCGAATATCTGGATGGGTTGCTCGAAGTCGCGGCCTATCGAAAGTCCGGCCAGCACCTGTTCGTTCTGTTCCTGGGCAGCACGATTGGGAATTTCGATCGCCCGGCAGGAATGAAGTTCCTGGCCGAAGTGCGGCGGATTCTGGAGCCGGGGGACTCTTTACTTCTTGGGACAGATCTGGAGAAGCCCAGCTCGCAACTGCTGCCAGCCTATGACGACGAACTCGGTGTGACCGCAGCGTTTAATCTGAATCTGCTCGCCCGAACGAATCGGGAACTCGGCGCCGACTTTGATTTGCGTGAGTTCGCGCATGTGGCGAAGATTAACCACGAAGCGCGCAGTGTCGAGATGCACTTACAATCGAAGCGGCGGCAGGCTGTGAGTATTCCGGCGGCGGAAGTCACGGTCGAATTTCTCGAGGGCGAAACCATTTGGACGGAAAGCAGCCACAAATATTCAGCCGACGAGATTCCAGAGACGGCCCGCGCCGCAGGTTTCCGTTGCGAAACGCAATGGGTCGATGAGCAGTGGCCTTTTGCCGAGAACTTGCTAATCGCGGAGTAGGCGGCTAAATCGCCAGGACGAGCTTCAGAATGCCCCGGGCTTACGCCATGCGCGCAGGTTGACGGCGCTCATGACTAGACAAAAAACGTTAGCGGGAATGAAGCCGAGTTGATCCGTTCTGAGGCCGATGACGCAGATGAGCACGCTATTGATTCCAGCCAACGCCCAGCCTTTCCAGCACCGACGCCCCACCAAAATTGTGGAGGCGACGGTTAAAACACAAGATAGATAATCGAGCCGCAACACAGATGAAGACCTCTATGAACATTGTGAGTGAAGGATGCGGCGCTTGACAGTGCATGTGGCCTTTCGTTACATGACTGAGGTCACTAAGCTAGTCCTAATAATCAGCATTCCCGGGAGAGAGTAGAAACGATGTCGACCCAATGCACGCACCTCGATCAGATCAAAATCAAGACGACAACCGTACATGTATGTGAGGAATGCGTTAAGACCGGCGATTCCTGGGTCCATCTGCGCCTATGTCTGACTTGTGGACATGTGGGCTGTTGTGATTCATCCAAGAACAAACACGCCACCAAACATTTCCACAAGACGAAGCATCCACTGATTCGTTCCATCGAACCCGGGGAAAGCTGGGTCTGGTGTTACGTGGACGAGATTGAGGCTGGGGAGATCTAGGCCTAAAATCGAGGCGTGAAAATCAGGAGGAAGCCGGGTTTCGAACGCGCGCTCGAAGGCGCAACCGATTACTAGTTTCTGTATCTAATAAACTATTCAGTTCCCGATTTTCTGGTTCGACTGCTTCTTCATCCCTAAGTCCGAAAGCGAAAGCGATCTGTGCCGAAGCCAATTTTGCTGACCGTTGACGATGATCCCGATGTTCTGCGGGCGATCGAGCGCGATTTGCGTTCGCAGTATGGGGCAGAATATCGCGTGGTCAGCAGCGATTCGCCGGAAGCGGGACTCGATCTGCTGAAGGCGCTGAAGGTGCGTAATGACGGCGTCGCGCTGCTGCTGGTAGATCAGCGCATGCCGCGCATGGACGGCGTCACATTTCTGCAGGAAGCGCGGCATATTTTTCCCGACGCGAAGCGGGCGCTGCTCACCGCTTACGCCGACACGAATGCCGCGATCAGCGCCATTAATCAGGCCAGCCTCGATTATTTTTTCATGAAGCCGTGGGATCCTCCCTCGGAGCACTTGTATCCGCAAGTGGACGATTTGCTCGACGATTGGCAGGCCTCTTACCGTCCCGCTTTTCAGGGGATTCGTGTCTTGGGCACTCGCTGGTCTCCTCGCTGTTACGAACTGCGAGATTTTCTGGCGCGGAGCCATGTGCCTTATCAGTGGATCGACGTCGAGGGCGCGGCCAACGATCCGGAAACCAAGCGGCTGCTCGATGCCTTGGGCCCGGATGCGAGCAATCTTCCAGTTGTTCTGTTTTCCGATGGGACGAAAATGCTCAACAGCGTGCCCTCGGAAGTGGCGCAGAAAGTGGGATTGCGCACCCACGCCGAAACTACTTTTTATGACCTCGCCATTGTGGGCGGAGGGCCGGCGGGCTTGGCGGCGGCGGTTTACGGTGCTTCTGAAGGACTGCACACGGTGATGGTAGAGCGGGAAGCTCCGGGCGGCCAGGCGGGCATGAGTTCGCGGATCGAGAATTATCTTGGGTTTCCCGCCGGGCTTAGTGGAGGTGATCTCACCCGTCGGGCCGTGGTGCAGGCGAAGCGCTTCGGAGTCGAAATATTAGCGCCGCAGGAAGCGTTGGGTGTGCGAACGGAGGGTCCGTATCGGATCATCAAACTGGCCGACGGCAACGAAATCTCCTGCCACGCTTTGATGATTGCGACCGGCGTCCAATGGCGCAAGCTGGAGGCTCCGGGCATTGACCACTTGCAAGGAGCGGGGGTTTACTACGGCGGCGGCGCGACCGAGGCGTTGTCCTGCAAGGGCGAGAAAGTTTACGTGGTGGGCGGCGCGAATTCCGCGGGCCAGGCCGCGATGAACTTTGCCAAGTATGCGGAGCGGGTCGTGATGCTGGTGCGCGGCGACTCGCTGGCCAGCACCATGTCGCAATATCTGATTGATCAGATCAAAGAGACGCCGAACATTCAGATCTGGGCCCATGCCAGTGTGGCCGAGGTTCATGGCGATACGCACCTCGAAGAAATATCAGTGCTTTGCACGGACACAAGTAAGGTAGAGCGAGTGCCGGCGAGTTCCATGTTTATTTTTATCGGCGCTTTGCCGCGAACGGACTGGTTGGGAGAAGTGATCGAACGTGACGAACGCGGATTCATTCTGACCGGCGCCGATCTGGTGAAAGCTGGAGAGCATCCCAAGGGCTGGACGCTCGATCGCGATCCCTTTCTTCTGGAAACGAATGTGCCCGGCATTTTTGCGGTAGGCGACGTGCGTCACGGATCGGTGAAGCGGGTCGCGTCGGGAGTTGGCGAAGGATCGGTTGCGGTGCAGTTCATCCATCAATATTTGAGCAAGGTATAAATGATCGCAGCAGAGGATCTCCGAAAACGCGTTTCTGAATTCGAAGGCTTGCCTGACGACCAGATCGAGTGGTTTCTCAGCCAATCGACGGAGCTTCGCCTGAAGGCCGGAGATGTCTACGCACGGCAGGGCGACGCTGCCGACGCAATGTTCGTAGTTCTTGAAGGGCGCATGCAGGGGCGTGGCGAAGTTGGGGGCGACACCAGGGTTTTTGACCTGGAGCCGGGTGACATTACGGGAGTGCTGCCGTTTTCGAGGATGAAGCAGTTTACTTTCAGCGGACGAGCCGACGCCGACAGCTACGCCCTGCGATTTCCTGCCTCGAAGTTTCCAGAACTTATACAGAAAATGCCGGTGCTGACCCAGCGTCTGGTCGGTCTGATGTCGGACCGGATCCGCGAAGTTACGCGGATGGAGCAGCAACTCGACCGGTTGGCTTCGTTGGGAAAGCTTTCGGCGGGTCTGGCGCATGAACTCAACAATCCTGCTTCGGCGGCGAAACGCGCCGCCAGCCAGTTGCGCGAAACTTTGAAGCGCATTCGCGACGCGAGTCTCGAGCTGGGAAGGCGCGAACTGACGGCGGCACAGCGTTCGGAAATTGAGAAGTTGGAGGCCTCACTGACCAAAGTGGATGGGCCTCCGCCGGACGCCCTGACCGCTAGCGATCTTGAGGATCGGCTTGATTCCCTGCTCCGTAGTCACGGACAGAACGATCTGTGGCAACTTGCGGCCGATCTGGCGCACAAGAACTTCAAGCCGGAAGCGTTGGAACAACTGTTCGCCGCGTTCGACGCGGGGACTGCGCGAGCGGCCTTGGTGAGGATTTCGGCTTCGGTGGAGATCGCCGATCTGTTGAACCAGATTGAGAGCAGCACGGCACGCATCAGCGATCTGGTTTGCGCGATCAAGGAATACACGTTCATGGATCAGGCGCCGGTGCAGAACGTGGATATCGTCAAGACTCTGGAGACCACGCTTACCATCATGAATCACAAACTCAAGCGCGGGGTCGAGGTGAAGCGCGATTATGAAAAGACTCCGCTTCTGGTGAACTCCTTCGGCAGCGAACTCAACCAGGTCTGGACCAACCTTATCGACAATGCCATCGACGCGATGGGCGGGAAAGGCGAGCTGCGAGTGCTCGCGCATCGTGACGGGGAGTGCGCGGTGGTGGAGATTGGCGACAACGGTCCGGGGATTCGGCCGGAGATCGAGGCGCACATTTTTGAACCATTCTTCACTACCAAAGGCGTGGGCGAGGGAACGGGGCTCGGTCTCGATACGGTGCAACGCATCGTGAAGAAGCACCGGGGAAATATTCAGCTGCGCTCGAAACCTGGAGATACGGTTTTCCAAGTGTGGCTGCCGCTTGGAGAGAGCGCGGGCTAGGCAGCATGGATGTACACCTGATTGATGGGACTTACGAATTGTTCCGCCACTTTTTTGCCGTGCCCGCGGCGAAAGACGTCGATGGTCAGGAAATCGGCGCGGTGCGCGGCGTGCTGGCATCCGTTTTATCCATGATCGAGCGGGGCGCCACCCACATTGGAGTCGCGACCGATCACGTGGTGGAGTCGTTTCGCAACGACCTCTATCCCGGCTACAAGACCAGCGAGGGCGTCGCGCCGGAACTGCTTTCGCAGTTTCCAATTCTTGAAGAAGCGCTGGAGGCGATGGGCGTGGTGGTATGGCCCATGGTCGAATTCGAGGCGGATGATGCGCTCGCCTCAGCCGCTGCAAAAGCCGCGCTGGACGACCAAGTCAAGCAAGTATTCATTTGCACTCCGGACAAAGACCTCAGCCAGTGTGTGGTTGGCACACGAGTCGTGCAGCTCGACCGGCGGCATGACACTGTACGGGATGAAGCCGGCGTTGTTGCCAAGTTTGGTGTGAGCCCGCAATCGATCTCGGATTATCTGGCGGTGGTCGGCGACAGTGCCGATGGATTTCCCGGCGTGGCAGGATGGGGGCAGAAGGCGGCGGCTTCTGTCTTATCGCAATATTCTCATCTGGAAAACATTCCGAAGGATTGGAAAGAATGGCAGCCGTCGATCCGCAAAGCGCGCGCGCTGTCGGAGTCGCTGTTCAGTTCGTGGAATGACGCGGTGCTGTTTCGCACGCTCGCAACTCTGCGGCTCGATGTGCCCGTTTTCACTACGGTCGAGGACTTGCTCTGGCATGGACCGCGGCCGAGTTTTGAAGATTATTGCCGGCGAATGAAGTCCCCCGAATTATTGCGTCGCGCGCGTGCAGCAGGATCGGGCATGCCGGTATAAGTTGGAATCATGCTTTTTCCTCACCGGTTTTCGGTGTTGGCGCCGCTGCCGTCGATTCCTCTTTCCCCTGCATCGCGGCCTTGAAGCCGCGAATCCCTTCTCCCATGCCTTTTCCTAACTCAGGCAGCTTTTTGGGACCAAAGATCAGCAAAGCGATTCCAGCGATGAGGAGTATATGCATCGGTTGAAACAAGCCTTCAAACATCGGTATTCCTCCAAAGAATGAATTCGGTCGGGACGATCCGAAAGAACGGGCGCTGTACCGCAAGCTATGCCCGGCGGGTACTCCGGGAGATCACGATGGACAACGCCCGTCTTTTGCGGCAACACAAACAAGCCGGTGCTGACAGCCCTTCTGACAGCGTTCAGACGCCGCGTTGAGCGGCATCGGCGGCGACAGCCATCGCCTGGATCGTGGTAAAGAACTTCTGGCTTTGGCCGATGAAGAGTCCACTGGCAGTGAGGCCTTGCACTGCAGCCATGGCGCCGCCAAACTTATCGGTCAGCGGACGAATGATCGATACGCGCGGCAGGTTGGGCTTGAATTCGACAGGGACGGGGAAGATCAAGCTGGGCTGTACCAGCGGATTGAGTGGGTTGAAAAAGTTTGTGAAGGTCAGCCCGGAGATTGGATCCTTGAATGGCGCGACCGGAGCCTGCACTCCGTTGCCGGCGAAATCAACCCATTCCAAAAAGTGAGCGATCTCGTCTCCGCCGATGCCCAGAGTGATCTCGAGCACCTCCGGATCTGTCACTTTTTGGCTCATGGCTGCGTAAAGACTCGATCCGCCTTGCTCAATCTGTCCGAAGTGGAAGGCAGCCACATTCGCGATCGCCTGAATATGATCGTTGCCGGGAAAGTTGGGGTTGGGCTTTCCGTTGTAATCGGCATCGCTTCTGGGAATGGCAGTCACTCCGTTCAGAGTGATCGCCTGCGGAAAAGTTGCGCCGAGGTCGGGATTGGTCGCGCTACGGTAGCGAACGAACCAACTGGTGTCGACGTTGAGATTCATCAGATTGGTGAGACGCGAGGCGCCCGATGACCCTTGGGCGGTGCTTCCGGGCAAGGTCTGGAACTCGTCGAAGTTGACCGGCTCGGCTCCTCTTGACTCGAGATATGCATTGAGGAACGTTGCGTGGCTGATTTCGTCGAGTGTGTTGCTGGCGATGTATTGCGGTCCGTCGCCATCGAGATTCGACAAGGCTACCTGGTAAGGGTTCAACGGTTGGTTCGGGTCTACTTCGATGGGTGGATTATTGCCGATGCCCCCGAGTTCGGCATACTGAGTCCAAAGGTCCGATTCGATCAATTCGGCTGCTGCCAGGAATTGCAGGATCGCGATGTCTCCGTTGGAAAGTTGCGAATTTCTGGTTGTCTGGGCGGACGCGGGTAACCCGCGGCCCAGGATGCCAGCTCCTACGGTCGCCACAGCTCCGGCGACCACGCTTCTCTTGAGAAATGTACGCCGGTTGGCGCCGCGTTCCAGAACTTCCGTGAGTTGTTTCATAGTGTCCTCTCTTTGACCGTTTCCGCTGCTCGCATCGGAACTCGGTGTAATGGAGAGTAGACGGCGACCAGGTGAGCGAATGTCACATGACAGTCAAACGTTTGTATCTTTTCGGTGGAGTTGACTCTTCCAGGTCTCGCAGAATGGTGACTGCTTGGCGATATCGAAGCAGGCGAGGATCGATCTTAGTGCGTCAGAATATAAAAGGATTTCCCTTCAGTGCTGCGCGGCGGGATCACCCGTAGGCGGTGGGGCGTGATCCACCGATGAGGGAGGCCCCAACAACTCTGTAAGTACAGGTTTCAGCGCGTCAGCCCAGACTTGATACGCCTTCGCGGTGGGATGGAGTTTGTCTTTTGCGTTCATCATTCCATCGCGCAGGATTCCATCGCTGCCGGCGAGTTCGTCGTTAATATTCAGATATCGAATCTTCCGGCCGTCAGCCAGCTTCGACAGATTGCGGTTGATCTTGTCGATGACAGAATTGAACGCCATATTGTCGTTCCTCGGAAAGACTCCCATTATTACGACGGTTGCGGCAGGCGCCTTCTCTTGAATCAGATGCAGAATCGCCTGCAGTCCTCGCGTCACATCGGAGGCTCGTTCATCGACGCTACCGGGAGCCGTCAGATCGCCGACGTTGTTTGTGCCTGCTAGCAGGACGACGACTTTAGGGCTGACTCCGTCCAACTCGCCGTTCTCTAAACGCCAGAGGATGTTCTGCGTTCGATCGGCGCCCCATCCGAAGTCAGCCGCATTCCAGCCGAAGAAATTCTGCTTCCAATTGGCGAGCAGATCCGGATAGTCAGTGGCGCCCCACCTTCGCGTAATTGAGTCGCCTTCGAAGTAAACGTCGATTCCACCTTGTTTCGCTTTCGCAAGCAGCTGCGAGTGAGCCACCAGAGAGTTAGCGTCCGTCCGAAAAACGGGCTGATCGGCGGGAAGTTCCCACGGCGTGGGATGATAGTTGAAAAAATTGTCCGCCCACGAAATGAAATACTTCCAGTTGGGGGCATCGGTGTGGCCCTGGTCATGCTGCCGCCATGCGAGTTGACCATCGAGCAGGCCCGTATTTACTGGCGGCATGTTGGCGTTGTGATAATCCTCGTTCACTCCCAGTCCCTTCGCACCCAATAGCTCGAAGACCTTTTTTGCAGACACTGTCGCCATAAAGCTGCCCTGGTGGTCCAGCCACTTTGCATCTCCCTTGTCGGGAATCCCATAGCTGATGAACGTCAGCCGCGGTGCGCACAGAGCAATCAGTTCGTTCGCGTCTACCGGCAAGTCTTTGGCATTCTTGCTTCCGAACGAAGCTTCGGAAGCGCCGTACTTCAAGAAATTACCTGCCATCCAGTGATACTCGCCGGGACCGGTAAGATTCTCCACTTCCTCTCCGAAATTTCGCCGGTGCGGTTTCGCCCCACCCTCGCCAGAAGAGCCGACGAGCGCGGCCGCAAAGCGAGTATCGAATGCCATGGTCACCAGCGCAGCTTTGCCGTAGCGTGAGACGCCTTCGATGCCGACGCGCTTCGCATCAACTGTCTTATCCGTCTCCAGATAATCGAGAGCGCGCGAGGCGCCCCACGCCCAGGCACGCAACGCACCCCAATCGTCCGGCTTTCGCGGCTGACCATGATTTGTGAGTCCGATAATTCCTTTGGTGAGGCCTGCGCCGTTATCCGCTTGGATGGTGCTGGTGTCGAGCAGCGCGTAGCCCCAGCCGTTGGCAATGAGCTGTTCCGTCGAGGGCGGATCGCTCCCCATCATCTTCTTGAATTCCGGGTGACTCGCGATGAACTGCCGGATGAACGCGCTGCTGAACATGATCACTACGGGCACGGGATATTTCGCGTTCCCCGGCGTAACCAGCGTCATCTCAATGTCTACGTTGATCGAGGGGTAGGCGGAATTGTCCACGTGTCCAATCAACTGTTTCTCAACGACAGGGAAAGCTCCGGCCTTCGAATCGTTCGTGCTCTTCGCGGTCCAGATCACTTTGGGCACATTCGGCGGAATGCGTCCGAGGACCTCGCGCTCGAAGTCCTCGACAATCTCTGGACGCCGCTGCTTCCACCACTGTTCCGCGGTTGCGACCTTTTGTCCATTTTTTAATGTGAGCGGATCGGGAAGATCGCCGAATGGATTGGCTTTCGCCTCGTCGAAGTTGGCGTGATTGGGGTCCTGTTCATTTCCGCTCGGCCCGGGACGGAGGGCTTTGATCCCGAGCTGATCCATCATGTTTTGATGGTCCTGTTCCGCGGTCCAAGTGCTGGGCGATGATTGCTGGCCCGTAGAGATCTGACAAAGGACGACAAACACAATTCCGAACGAGATAACCGCGGATAACGCGTGCTTCGAGCGCGGGCAACGGATCATGTTTGACTCTCGAACAAATAGTTTATCGGATGCTCGCGAGCACGGCTGTCTCACGAGCGAACGCAATGAATTCTCTCACCACTCGGAGTTAAAGCGAATTGACGCATGATTTGTGGCGCTCGGCGGACGGGGATGCCACTATTCGTGCCGTAAAGCTTCGATGGGATTCAGACGCGAGGCACGAAAAGCCGGGATCATGCCGCTGACAAGGCCCACCGCAGCGAGGATGAGAGTGGAAGCGATCAAAGTTCCCGGAGCAATCATTAACCGGATGTCGCCGGCTTCTCCGTTCTTCGCGAAAGCGCTGTACAAGGTAAGCCTTCCCACGGAGAGCGCGACCACGTATGCCAGAATCACTCCAAAGACGCCGCCGACGAAGGTAATACTTAGTGCTTCGGCAAGAAACTGCATCAGGATGTAACGTCTGGGTGCGCCCAGGGCTTTCTGCACCCCAATCTCCCGCGTCCGCTGCGTGACTGAAACCAGCATGATATTCATCAGCCCGACTCCACCAATGCCGAGAGTCAGAGTGCCGATGAAACCCATCAGGATCTTTAGTCCAAGCGTAATGATTTCGAACTGATGAAGCTGCGTCATCAGGTTGAACACGCGCACAGCCTCACGGTCGGACTCGTTGAATTTGTGCTGCGTCGACAGAATGGTGCGGACCGCTGGCTCGATGCGCTCGAACTCGGGAGTGTCGAAGTTAAACCAGATGGTGTCGAGGTAGTGGGTATCTTTCAGGTCGCCCATGGTGGTGAAGGGAATATAGACGGTGCGGTTGATGTCGTCGTTGCCCTCCTGCATTTTCGCGCTCAAAACGCCAACGACTTCGAAGCTGAGGCCGTCAACCCGAATGTGGTCGCCGAGTGCGTTGCGTCCGGAGAACAGCTTGTCCTTGGCCTCCGAGCCGATGACCGCGACACGGGAGCGCTGCACCTGATCTTCCATGTTGTAGAACCGGCCCTGGCCGAGCTTCAGCGAGCGAATCGCATATACGTTCGGATCATTCCCGCTGACGGGGAAGGTGAAGTCCCGGTTGTCGTATTGCACGTTAGCTTGCTTGTCGACACTGGGCGTGATGCGCGTGATTTGCGGAAGATTGGTCGAGAGCGCTTCCACATCGTCCTGCGTAAAACGGATCTGTACTCCGGATTTCTGGCCGCCGGCCTGTGTGGAAGTTTTGCCGGGAACCACGATGACGAGCTTAGTCCCGAAATTGGCGAAGATGTTGGCGAAGGCCTGGCCAAAGCCATCGCCATAGGCGAGCAGCATCACGACCGTGGCAATGCCCCATCCCATGCCCAGCATGGTGAGCGCGGTGCGGCGGCGATTGTGGCGCATGGCTCCATAGGCTTCCTGGAGCAGATCACGAAACATATTGCCTCAGTTCTTGTTGCTTCAGTTCTGGCGTTACTCCTGCCGCAGCGCTTCCACTGGCTGCAGCATGGCCGCCCTCCGAGCCGGATAAAGACCCGCAACTACTCCAGCCAGGGTCAGACTGCAAATGGCCACCATGGCCGACATGGGAACCAATTTCGGTGGATCGAATCCCTGCGGACCCTGAATCCCTCCCATCATCGCCATCAATCCGCCAGCGAAAAACATGCCGAGCACACCGCTGCCCAGCGTGAGCAGCAATCCCTCAAGGAAGAAATGAAACAAGATGTTGCGGTTGGTGGCGCCCAATGCCTTGCGCAATCCGATCTCGTGGGTGCGCTCGCTGACCGCAACCAGCATGATGTTGATCACACCGATCGCGCCCAGGCCCAGCGTGACCATGCCTACAGCTCCCAGGAACCAGTTCATCGCGTCGAAAATAGTTCCGATCATTTTTGATTCCTGGATCGAATCCCACTCGTCGAAAGCGTTTGGATCGTTGGCATCGAACTGGTGATTGCGTCCGACGATTTGATGAACTTCCTTCAGAGCCAGCGCATGGTCGGCAGTCACGCGCGGCTGATACTCGATGAAGGAAATGGAGTTCTGATGATTTTCTCCCTTGATCGGAAAATTAGCGGCCATGACCTGGAACGGAATGTAGCCACGCATGTTCAGCCAGTTGTTGTCGCCGCGGCCCAGATGCGGCATTGTGCCTACCACTTCGAAGCGGATGTCATTGATGAGAACGAAAGCCCCGACTGCGGGACGGCCGGGAAACAGCACCTTCAGCAGTTCGCTCCCCAGCACGATTACATTGCGCCGCTGCACGCCATCCAATTCGTCGAGCCAGCGGCCTTCCTTAATGGGCAGGTAACTAATCTCGTTCAGATGCGGCTCGGTGCCCAGAATCTCTCCACTGCCGGTGGCGAATTCGCTGACCTCATGCAGATCGCCGCGGGAAATGACCGGGCAGGCATTGCGGACGTAGGCGGCTTGCCGGATATCGAGGTAGTCCTGATAAGTAAGCAGGTAGGAGCGGGCGGAACTCATATTTCCTGATACCGCAGGCGCGCGGCCGGGAAACAGAAACATGATGTCCTTGCCAAACTCCGCCAGCTCCCGCTTATTGCCGGAGCGGAAGCCTTCGCCAATCCCTACTAACAGAAGTAGGGAACCCACGCCCCAGGCGATTCCGAACATGGTAAGAAACGAACGCAGCTTGTGCGCCCAAAGATTGCGAAAGATTTGCGCGAAAATGTCCAGGACGGTCCGCATCGTTGACTCACGATTTGCTCTTAAAGCTTAGACGCACAGCTGCTTAGGAAGACAGCACATTTCGCAAAAAAACGCAGCAAAAACCGCCCTTGGGCGCTCTGAAGGCAGGCGATGCCCGGACATCGTTTTGCGATCGGGCGATGCAATCGGATTTCGCAGTCCGGTTTTACAAAAAGGGGGACCCACTAAGTCCGAATACCTAATTCCCGAATACCCATTTATGATACGCTTTTCGACTCTTCAAAGTTCCCCGAGTGCTCAGATCTCATCTCTCCATCGGAGATCCCCCGAGGCCCGTAAAGTTGCCGGAATTGGCCGCCGCCCGTAGAATTGTAGTCGCCATCCGCATGTAGGCCCGTAGCTCAGTTGGTTAGAGCGCCTCCCTGACACGGAGGAGGTCGATGGTTCGAGTCCATTCGGGCCTACCATTCCAACAGTGGACGCAATTCTCCAGGCCATGACCGGTCGTGGAGGCCGCCGCGGTCAGGCCGACTTCAAGTGCGGCCGGTAATTCCGCCACGATCGCTGGCGCGCGTTTTCGAACTCCGTTCGTAATTGCGCCCAGCATCTTCCCTTTTTGTTCGCCACGGCAGGTCGGTTCAAGCTCGCGTGCGCGATCGTCGAGTGACGGATTTTGCAACTTTTCGTTTGGCGGCGCGATTCCTGACTGCACGGGCTGGAGCCCTCCGCGATCTACGTCGACCTGCCGTCTTGGTCCTGGCGGTTCCGGACTTAATGGTTCGGGTCTTCACGGTTTCGGCCGTTGCGGTCTCTGCCTGAACCGTCTTAACCATGGCCGCCGCGTCCTCCGCGAAATCTTGAGTTGCTTTTGCGATCGTGCCCGCGGCCCGTCCCACACCGCGGGCGAGAGTGTTCAGCAACGATTCATGCTTTCCGTGCTTTTTCATTTTTATCGCTCCTCGCAGTGCCCTTAACGTGATTGTTCTGAGTCGACCCTTCAAGCAACTGTTCTGCGGATGGCTTGATCGCAGACTCCGAACGGAGCTCACCATTGGTTGCGCAGGCTCCGCCGTCAGTTGCTTTCCCTCGAGCCGAACGGCCCGCTACCCTAAGCTTTCGCGGTAGATACAGCCCACACCTTATGGTGCCAAGGTTTCTGAGGAGTAGTCTGCGGAGGTGGGAAGTAAGAATGTACGTTTTTGATTCGGTCTTTCACTCGGTCGTACGCGCTTTCGTTCGGAATGATGAAAGGAATAACGACAATGAAATTGCCATTCACGTTGCTGACTAGGTCTGTGGTGTTCACTTTGCTATTCGCTTGCTTCCTGTCTGCTCAATGCATGGTGGCGGGCGCGCAAGATAGTTCTCAGACCGCTCCTGATAACACTAAGGCCAACCAAGGGGACCAGGACAAGTCGCAGCCAACGGCGGACCAGCAGAAAGAAAATCGTTCTGACCGGGACATCGCCCAGCAAATCCGCCAATCGGTTATCAAGGACAAGTCCCTCTCCACCTATGCCCACAACGTAAAGATCATTTCGCAAAACGGAATGGTAACGCTGAAGGGACCAGTCCGATCAGATGACGAGAAGCGCGCAATCGAAACCAAAGCTGCTGATATCGCTGGTCAGGACAAAGTGACGAGCGAATTACAAGTTGTGCCCCAGAAATAATAAAAGCAGAAGTAATAGAAAAGGAGACTCAAAATGGCAGGTAAGAATACGGCAGTATTTGGCATCTACCCGAACTACGTGAGCGTGGAGCGCGGCGTGGTTGCACTAAGGGCAGCCGGCTTTTCCAACAACGACATTTCCGTGCTATTCCCGCAAAATGAGAGTACCAGGGAATTCGCGCATGAAAAAAATACAAAAGCGCCCGAAGGCTCTTCAGCCGGCGCTGGAACCGGTGTAGTGTTGGGCGGAGGCTTGGGATGGCTCGTTGGAATCGGAGCTTTGGCGATTCCGGGGCTTGGGCCTTTTATCGCTGCCGGACCGATTATGGCCGCACTGGCGGGAGCGGGCGTCGGCGGCGTGCTCGGCGGACTGACCGGCGCGCTCATCGGAATGGGGATTCCGGAATACGAGGCCAAAAGGTATGAAGGCCGGGTGAAGGACGGTGGAATCCTGCTTTCGGTTCACTCGGCAAGCTCAGACGAGGTGAAGCGAGCCAAGGCGATACTTGAAGGAACTGGAGCTGAGGATATCTCTTCTACTGGCGAGGCGGCTGGCGAGAAGGCTCCGACTTCGCTAGTTGCATAGTTTTTCCCCCGGTCGCGAAATCCGGTGGCGAGTTTGAGTATGAGCAGATTCGCCACCGGTCTCGTTCCCATAAGCGGGAGAATGTTTCCGAAGATGTTTTCGTCAACTCATGTTCACTGTACATGATTCACTTGGTTGGCAGCACTACTCGTTGTTCTTAATCCCCGGGAGGCTCTATGCGATTCGGACCGTTCCTCATGATTTCTCTGCTGCTGCTGATCCTATGGGCCGGTGGTTTTCTCATGTTCCACGTGGCCAGCGCGCTGATTCATCTCCTGCTGTTGTTTGCCGTCATTTCCTTTGTGCTGCACTTGTTTACAGGAGCCCGGACGGCTTAGTTTCCAGCCGAGGACCAGCTGCGTGGAGTACTGCCAGTTGAGTTTTGTCTCCGTGTGCCCGAATTTAACGGAAACGAAAATCAGAGTTACGCAGCGTCAGCGGCTTCGAGTACGCATCCTCGAAATGTCTGCTCTCGATTTACATTTTCATTCACGATGGCATCCAAAGATGTGGACGTAATTTATTTCAGGAGGCAGTATGGCAGACCAAGGATTAAGGGCACTCTATATCGACGAATTGAAGGACCTGTATAGCGCTGAGACTCAACTCGTAAAGGCGCTTCCCAAGATGGCGAAGGGAGCGGCGTCGGAGGACTTGCGGAAGGGTTTCGAGGAGCACCTCGAACAGACCAAGGGGCATGTGCAGCGTCTCGAACAGATTTTCGATTCCTGGGGAGAGAGTCCCAAGGGAAAGAAATGCAAAGGGATGGAAGGGCTGATCGAAGAAGGCTCCGAAGTCTTGAAGGAAGGATATGAAGACAGCGTTCTGGATGCTGCCCTCATCGGAGCTGCGCAGCGGGTTGAGCATTACGAAATTGCTGGTTACGGTACGGTCCGCGCCATGGCGGAAGAGCTGGGTGAGGACGAGCACGTATCATTGTTGACCGAAACGCTGGAGGAAGAAAAAGAGACAGACGAAAAACTGACCCAATTGGCGCAGGATGCCAACTCAGAAGCAAATGTTGAAGAGGAAGGTGAAGGGGAAGTGGAAGAAGTCAACGCGAGCGAAGAAATGGTTATCAAGAACGCCGGAGTAAAAGACAAGAAGGCGCGGCGAGTTGCCTGAGAAACCAGGGGGCGACTTCGCCCCCTTTTTTGTTTCGTTTTGCCCAGTGAATTTCGAATGTTGATGGAATGCTCTGTTCTGATCGCAGCAGGATGAGGTAAGAAAGCTTTTTATCACGTTGAAGATTGCGCGAATCAACGGTAGGGTTGCCGACTCATGCCAATCGACTCCGAAGCGCAATCGCCGAGAAAGACACTTTCATGTATTCCTCCCGCCGCAGGAACAGGGACCCGAGTGGCTGCTTTTTCTCGTTGGACGTTCCCTGCGGCCCGGCATTATTATCAGCAGGCTGTGAAAATCTCACGGGTGGTCAATATCGAAGATTTGCGCCGTCAGGCGCAACGCCGGCTGCCCAGGTCGGTGTTCGACTATTTGGACGGCGGCGCCGACGGCGAGGTCACTCTAAGGGAAAACTGCCGCGCGTTTGCTGACGTCCTGTTTCGTCCGCGCAGTGCGGTGGCCGTCGGCGATTGCGATATTCGAACCCGCGTTCTCGGCCATGAACTTTCTTTCCCGGCGATGCTGGCTCCCGTCGGTTACAGCCGCCTGATGCACCCCGAGGGCGAAGTTGCGGCGGCTCACGAGGCTGGGGAGGCGGGTACGGGGTATATCCTCTCGTCGATCTCCGGCCATAAGTTGGAGAACGTGAAAGCTGGTTCGCGGGGCCCGGTTTGGTATCAGCTGTATCTCATGGGCGGACGCGAGGCCGCGGAAGGCGCTCTCGACCGGGCTCGCCGCGCCGGTTTTTCTGCTTTGGTGATCACCGTGGATACGCCGGTTGCCGGGCTAAGAGAACGCGATCCGCACAATGGGATGAAAGAGCTTTTAGGTGCCTCGTGGTTCGCGAAGATTCCGTATCTGCCAGATATTCTTGCCCATCCCGGCTGGCTGGCCTTGTTCCTTCGCGATGGCGGCGTGCCGAAGTTGGAGAACATTGTCATTCCGGGCAAAGGCCCACTTCCGCTGGTCGACGTCGCCGCCGCCCTGGCGAGCGCAACTGTGACCTGGGAGGACTTGCGCTGGATTCGCGAACTGTGGCCGGGACCGATTGTGGTCAAAGGCCTGCTCACCGGCGACGACGCCCGGCGCGCCGCGGATGAAGGCGCCGCTGCGGTGGTGGTGTCGAACCACGGAGGCCGTCAACTGGATTCGGTTTATCCCACGCTGCGGGCGCTCCCGGAAGTTGTTGCCGCCGTGAAAGGCCAGCTCGAAGTGCTCATGGACGGAGGAGTTCGACGTGGCAGCGATATTGTGAAAGCGCTGTGCCTGGGGGCGCGCGCCGTTCTGGTGGGGCGAGCCTACGCCTACGGGCTGGCAGCTGCCGGGCCGGCAGGCGTGAAGCGAGCGCTGGAGATTCTGCGATCCGACGTGGAGCGCACGGTTCGACTATTGGGCTGCCCTTCAGTTGCTGCGCTTGACCGCTCGTACGTTGAAGTCCCGCAGGCCTGGTCCGCATAGTGAATGAAGACGAAGAAGAACGCGAGGGAGAGCTTCAGTCCAGATGAATAATCGACGGCAATTTCTAAAGATGCTTTCTTCGGCGGCACTGGCGCCGTGGTCGGCCAATGCCCGGCAAATGCCCGTGCCTGCGGAGTTATGTAGAGGCTCTGCTCACGAAATGTCCTGAACGCCATCCGTTCAGTATCGTGGACCGCCGAGACAACCGGCGACACAACCGTGGAAGAGCGGCGCTTTAGAGCCGCCCAAAAGCCACAAAAAATAACAGGGCTTCAGCCCCCGCTACCCGCCGGCTTGCTCTCCGAGATCGTCTCGCTCTTCGCATCCCAGAAAACTTTCTTGCCCGACCAATACGATTGCGCGGCCATGATGCACGCGACGGAATGCGCGAACCCTGCATGCACCGAGGCGTGCGGCTGCTGCCTCGAACGCATGCACTCAAACCAGTTCGCCATGTGTTCCAAAGACAAGTCGTCAATACCCATTGGAGGCAGCTTGGTTTCTCCCGGCAGCATCACAAACGTTGATTTCCGCCTCGCGTCAACGTCCGCGTCGTCCTCGTGCGTCCCTTTCTCTTCGACCAACTGATAGCGCGGGCTGCCTTCGCCGCCGACGTTGATCAAACTGGCCTTCTTGCCCATGTACCGCGTGAAGCTGGGCGCGTCATTGCCGAAGCTGGTCGAATAGCTCACCAGAAATCCCTTGGGATATTCGAGCAACGTCTGGAACGTGTCGGCGTTCTCGCGGCCGTCATGCCACGCGAACACTCCTCCGTTTGATACGGCCGATACCGGGAAATTGTCATCCATGAACCAATGCACCAGATCGATGCCGTGACTCATCCACTGATCCGGAATCCCACTGGAGAATTCCCTGTACAGACGAAACTCAAAATACAGTTGCGGATCGAACGGACGCGCCGGCTTGGTCATCAGCCACTTGCTCCAATCCGTGTCCTGTTCGCGAATCTGCTTCACTTCCGGCCGCCCGCGCCATCGCGGCCCGTGATAGTTCCACACCACTTCAACCTTGCTCACATCGCCGAGCGCCCCGCTGCGCGCCACTTTCTGCGCCGCCTGCGGATACGGTTCGCTCCGATGCTGCGTGCCGACCTGTACGACGGACTTGGATTGCACCACAGTGTCGCGCGCCGCCTTGGCCTCACTCAGCACGTTGCCCATCGGCTTTTCGACATAAGCGTCCTTGCCCGCCTCGACTGCCATCTTCAAAATTGGCGAGTGCGCATGCTCCGGAGTCGAAATGAGCACACCATCGACATCCTTCATCGCGAGCAATTCTTCCAGGTGCTGCACGGCACGCGGGGCCCGGCCGTAATAGCCCGTATTCGTGGAGGCGGCCTTTTCGCGGTTCACTTTCCACAGATCGCACACCGCGGTCATCTCCACGTGATGACTGGATTTCAACTTGGACGCAATCAAGTCGAGATCGCCGCCACGGCTTCCAATGCCAATGTGGCCAAGCGAAATGCGGTCGTTCGCACCCACGATGTTTTCATAAGACAGCGCCGTGCGTGGCAACACCGCGCCGCCCGCAATAACTGCGGCGGACTTGCCTAGAAATGCTCGTCGGTTGAGCTCACTCATGTTCTGCTCCGGTGTATAAATCGATTCGTACCGCGCCCGGCTTTGAAAGGGGGCGGCGTCAAGCCGCGCCCGAAAGACAGGAAAAACGAACAGTGGATTAATCTAATACGACGACTTGATCGTTTTCGACGCCGCGTCCCAGGTCACGGGCCTTTGCCGGAAATACGATTCATTCGCCATATGGCACGCGATGGCGGCGTTGTTGCCAAATACTGCATCCTCCGTCACCGGCTTACGCGACTTCACCGACTGGAAAAATACATTCAAGTGCGGACGCATATCATCCCAGTCGTGGCCCTTGTATATAGTGTCTTCGTGCACCGGTTCTTTGCCGAGCGGCGGATCATGTTCGGCATGCCACTGCTTAAAGTATGCTTCCCGCATCTTCGCCGGGAAAGAGTTAGCGTAGTAACTCGGATCCAAATCCACGCCCGGCTGCGACGAATGGCGCAGCTCAAGCTCGCCGGCGTCGAGCAGACCTTTCGGCCCCATGAAGCGCGCCAGTTCTGGCGTCTCGCAGCCCAGGTCGAGACGCACGTAAACCGGGACGCCGTGATAATCGAAAAGCACAGTATGAAAATCCGGCATGTCGCGGCCGTCAGGAAAGCGGAAGATGCCGCCCATCGCAGTCGCCGACTTCGGCACCTCATTCCATCCCAGCGTGACTAGCATGCCGCTGATCAAGTGCACCATCAGGTCGCCCGCGACTCCGGTGCCGTAAGCGCGCCAGCAGCGCCAGCGCGCGAAGTGCAGTGGGTTGAAAGGAATTTTGGGTGCGTCGTTCAGCCACGTGTCCCAATCCAAAGTCTGCGGAGAAAGATCGAGCGGCGGCGGATATTCCCACGCACCGGTAGGATCGTTTCGTCCCAGCGTAAGCTCCACCATTTCAACGTCGCCAATCGCTCCGCCCGCATAGAGTTCGTGCGCCTTGGCGCACAGCACCGAACTCACCCGCTGCGAACCGATCTGCACGACGCGATTATTCTTCTGCGCCGCCTCCACCATGGCTAACCCGTCGGCCACGTTGTGCGACATCGGCTTCTCACAATAAATATCTTTCCCGGCGTTGCAGGCGTCGACCACCAGCCGCCGGTGCCAATGATCCGGGACCGCGGCCACGATGCAATCAATATCCTTGCGATCGAGCAATTCCTGATAATGACGCGTGGTCGGTAAACTCGTATTGCCAGTGATTTCCCTGGCCAGCGTATGCCGTCCGTCATACAAATCGGCGGCGCCCACGCACTCGATCCCAGGAATCGTAATCGCCATGCCCAACAGCCCCGACCCCTGCATGCCGATTCCGACCATGCCAAAGCGAACCCGATCGCTGGGCGCCACCGCGCGCGGAAAAGGTTGAGCTTCCAGCAAGACAGTTTTCGATGCCAGCACGCTGCCGGCGGCCGCCGCACTTCCTTGTAAAAATGCGCGTCGCGAAAGAATACGTTTCATGTTGATCTCTCCCGAATGAATTTTGACTGCGCCCGCCGATCAAACTCGATCTCACAAAAGGGTTTGGGAAGGGCACGGCTTCAAGCCGTGCCGTCAGCGTCCACATGACTTGCGGGCTTTAGCCCCTGAGGTCCGCTGACCATTCCCGCGCCGAGCTGTACGAGAACGGGGCTACTTCTTCAGCGGTTTAATCGCCACTTCCTTAAAGAACACAATGTCGTTGTCGCTGTGATTCTGCAACCCGATATATCCAAAGTCCGGCCGCGGACCCCGCTGCGGCTCGAAATCAAATTTCCGGTCCGGCACCGGATCTCCGTCTTTATAATCTGTAACCTTCACGCCATTCAGCGTGACAATCGTGCGCGACCCGTCCAGCGTGATGTCCATGGTGTTCCACTCCGGACCTGGCTTCCATGCGTGTTTCACCAGCGGCTTGGTCAACGAATACAGCATGGCGGTCTCGTGATATTCATCTTCCCCCGAGGCCTGCGGATTATTGTCGATCTGCACTTCGAATCCGTAGTTCACCGGCATCCACTCCTCGCGCGGCTCCAGCGGAATGCGGACGAACACTCCCGAGTTGTCGTTCACGTCGCGCATTTTGTAGACGACGTGAATTTCGCAATTGCCAATCTTGCCGCCCGTCCAATACAGCAGCCCCATGCCGCCGTGGGTGCGGATCAGCCCGTCTTCCACCGTGTCGCCGCCCGGACCAACGTGTTTCCATCCGGTCAAATCTTTGCCGTTATAAATTTGTTGCCACTTGCCCGGATCACCTTTGCAAACGTTCTGACTTTCATCGCCCGCGAAAGCGGCCGCGACCAGACCAGCCATTAAGAGAAGACAAATACTAAATCGTTTCACCATTGGGAAATCTCCTGAATTTTCTGGAGCCAGCTAATTGGGCCAGACCACCATACTCGCACCGGAGTCGGGAATCAAATCGGACAGCTTGGGACTTTCATTCTTGAGTGGTGTGAGGAGGCAGGGCCCGTGAGCGAAAACGCACTGTCATCCTGAGCGAAGTGCGTGCTCCGCGAAGCGGAGCACGCTCGGGGTCGGAGGACCCCTTGCACGCATGTAGTGAGATGGTCCTGGAAAGGAGTTCTCAGGCCGCCGTCGACTGCACCGGGAGAACTCCCCACCGCTTTGGTGCGTAGATCCAGAGCCTCGGGCTCCTTCGACTGCGTTGCCGCCCGCTTCGCGGACGGCAACTCCGCTCAGGATGACACTCTGCTGAAATAGACGTTACTACCTGGACTTCTAATCCGTCTCCTGCGCCTGCGCCGCGAAGAACCGCATTCCCGCCGCCGCTCCCGAACCGCCCTCAGCTTCGCGCTTTTTCTGCCAGTCGGCTTCGGTCAGCACCGAAATCGCCTCCGCCTTCTTTTTCTTGAGCGCCGCGTTGATGCCCGGAAGTTCCTTCTGCGTCAGCTTCTGGAAATCGCCAATCACGTCTTCCAGTTCGTGCGCCAGCGAATCCGCGCGCGCCGCCTGATAGTCCGCCGGAAGCCCCTCGTAGCCGTTGACGTTGCCGTAAAGCTGCCCCAGATGCTCGCGGATGCGTTCCTCCCCCGTGACCATGCCGCCTTCCTTGGTGGCCACGATCTTCGACCGCAGCGCGTCGCACGCGGCCGCCAGGTCCGCCAGTTGCTTGCGCAACGGGGTCTTATCCTTCTCCGGCAGCTTGCTCGCCCGCTCATTGGCCGCGTCGCGCACGCCCTCAATGGCCTCGACTGCGTACGTCATGTGCTCAATGGTGTGGTAGATCTTCATGGTCAAATCGAATTGCGCCTTGCGATCGGCTAGCGAAAACTTCGCCCGCGGATCGAGCACCACATTCAACGTCTCGGTGTAAACCTTGTCGCCCTTGGTCATCTTCACCGTATAAGTTCCCGGCAGCACGCGCGGACCCTGCGCCGCCTCAAACAGCGCGCTCGCCGCGGGTGGAACCGCCGGAGCCTTCACCCGCATCGACCAGCTGGCCCGGTTCAATCCGCGGTGTTTGCTCCCGGCCACGGTATCGACCTGTTTGCCGTTCTCGTCGAGAATCTCAATCTTCAGGTCGCCGAAAATGTGCCGGCTCCTCTGGTAATAAGTAATTTGCGCCTCACCCGGACGGCTTTGGCCTTTGAACGTTTCATCTCCTTCCGGCCAGCCGCCGAATACGTCGAAGTACTGCACGGCCTTGCCCGGAATTAGCGCGGCTTCTTTCGACATCAAGTCCGGCGTCAACGCGCGCAGCGCCGAAATGTCGTCAATAATCCAGATGCCCCGCCCATGCGTCGCCAGCACCAGATCGCTCTCGCGCGCCTGCACCGCAATGTCGTCCACCGGCACGGCAGGGAAGTTGCTCCCTTTGTATTGCGCCCACCGCTGGCCGCCATCGACGGAAATCCACAACCCGAATTCCGTGCCCAGGAACAGCAGGTTCGGGCTGACCGAATCTTCCTTGATGACGTGAGCGAATCCGCGCGCCCCGCTCTCCTGTGCTGGCAGCGCCGTCCACGTCTTCCCGTAGTCGGTGGTCTTGTAAACATAAGGCTTCATGTCGCCGAAGGTGTGGCGATCAAACGTGGCATACGCCGTGGCTTCGTCGAACCGGCTGGCCTCAATCGTCGACACCCAGGAATTTTTCCCCAGCCCGGCGATGTTGCCCACCACGTTCGTCCAGGTCTTGCCGCCATCGCGCGTGATCTGCAGATTCCCGTCGTCGGTTCCAGCCCAGATGATCTGCCCATTCTTCGGCGATTCCGAGATCGAATAAATCGTGGTGTGCATTTCAGCCGAAGAATTATCGACGGTCACGCCGCCGGACTCTTCCTGCTTCTGCTTTTCCGGATCGTTCGTCGTCAGGTCCGGCGAAATGCGGTCCCACGACTGCCCATGATCACGTGAGCGGAACAGAAACTGCGCTCCCAAGTAGATCGTTCCCTTTTCATTGGGGCTCATGTGCAGCGGCGTATTCCAGTTCATCCGCAGCTTTTTCTCGCCGTAGTTCGGCATGGGCTGGATGTCGCGAGTTTCGTGGGTGAAGCGGTTCACGCGCCCGAGATCGCCGCCCTGCGATTCCGCATAAATGTAGTTCGGATCCGAGGGGTCCTCAAACATCCAGAAGCCGTCCCCGCCCAGCATGTTCTCCCACCGTGAATTCGAAACTCCGCCGGGATACGACGAATCCCCCACCCACGCGCTATTGTCCTGCAATCCGCCGTAAACATGATACGGATCGTAACTGTCGGTGCTCACGTGGTAGAACTGCGAAATCGGCAGGTTCATCTGGTGCTTCCAGCGCGTGCCGCCGTCTTCGCTGCGCCACAATCCGCCGTCGTCGCCGGCAATCACGATGTTCGGATTCTTGGGATCGATCCACACATCGTGAAAGTCTCCGTGCGCGCCGCCCGAAACCACGTTGAAAGTTTTGCCGCCGTCGGTGCTGTACAGAAGAATTAGGTCCGGCTTGAAAAGCTTGTTCTCGTCTTTAGGGTCGACAATCAAATTGCCGAAGTAAAACGGACGCCACACCATGAAATTGCTGGCGTCGAGCTTTGTCCAGTTCGCGCCGCCGTCGTCGGAGCGATAGAGCCCGCGTCCTTTTTCCGCTTCAATGTTGGCGTAGACCACTTGCGGCTTTGCGGGCGCGGCTGCAATGGCAACTCGTCCCCATGGTTTCGCGGGCAATCCCTTAGCGTTGCTGTCAGTGGTTTCGGTCCAGTGGTCGCCGCCGTCGGTGGATTTAAAGAGCCCGCTGCCTGGCCCGCCGGAGCGGAACGTCCAACCTTGTCGCCGGAAGTCCCACATGGAGGCATAAATTGTTTTCGGTTCCTGCCGGCTTTGGGCGAGCAGGGCGCATCCGGAGGAAGCGTTCGCGCCAGCCAGAACTTTCTTCCAGGTCTTGCCGCCGTCGGTAGTCTTGTAAACTCCGCGCTCGTCGTTGTCATCCCACAGATGTCCCATCGCGCAGACCAGCACGTTGTTGCCATCGGTGGGATCAACCAGAATTTTCGCGATGTGCTCGCTGTCTTTCAGTCCAACGTTAGTCCAGTTCTCGCCGCCGTCGGTCGACTTATAAACACCATCGCCCACTGAGACGCTGTTTCGCACCCAGGCTTCGCCCGTGCCCACCCAAACCGTTTTCGGATTCGATGGATCAATCGTGACCGCGCCGATCGACTGCGCCGTCTCGCGATCGAAAACCGGCTTGTAGGTCGTTCCGCCGTTGACCGACTTCCACACGCCGCCGCTGGCCGCGCCCACGAACACAGTGATGCGGCCATCCTGCTCCACGGCATCCACCGCCGCTACGCGCCCGCTCATGGTGGCCGAGCCAATGTTGCGCGCCGGCAGCCCCGAGACTGTCGCCGCATCGAACTTATAAGTGGCCTGGGCGTAAGCGGCGGAAAGCAGGAGAGACACAACCGCAAGGAACATGCCCAACTTCGGCAGAAGTGAAAAATGACAGCGTCTGGTATTCATCTTCATCAGTTTCGTTTCCTCGTTGCGGTTCAGGATTTCTTTCACAGCCGTGCACGACGGGAGATCATGATTGCCGATCCGGTGGAACCCGACTCAATGAATTCCGACCATCCCGGAGCTCTTCTCCGGAGTCTTCAGCGATGCGGGAACCGCAAAGTCCGCAGGATTGATCGGCACATTCACTTCAATCTTCAGGAACGTGGTCGTCTGCGCCCCCGGATTCGCCTTCGTCCCCTGCGCAATGGTGAAGGGAAACATCACGCCCGCCACCGGTTTATACGAACCCAGGTCGATGACCGTCTCGCGCACCGAGCCGCGGACGAACTCCTGCACTTCCTTGCGAATCTCCAGGAATGTATCCGGGTCGAGGTAGTAGTAAATAATGTCGCCGTCTTTGAGCGTAACTTTCAGGCGCAGCGCGTCGTCGCCATCGACCACGTCGTGCCCCAGAAACTCCACCGTGTTGCCCTTTTCTTTGTAGTCCACCAGCGGCCCGTCAAAATCCGCATCGAGCAGCAGATCCTTTAAGTCGTCTTCGCCCATTAATTCCGGATCCTTGTGCCCACCGAAGGGTTGGATCGTCCAACCTGTCGTGCCATCGTAGGCAACTACCTGGGTCATGCCCTGCAACGAGAAAGTCTCGCGCACCAGGTTCGGGCGCTGGTTCTCCTGCAGCTGCGCGGCGGTAAAGCCTCCTCCGCCGTCGTATTTGCCGGTCATGCGCACCGACTTGATCGCCCTGATTTTGTCGATTCCGCCCTTGGCTTGAATATTCTTTTCGATAAGTTCGTCGGCCGTTTGCGCGAGAGCGAACGCGCTTAGGCACGAAACCGCAGCCAGCACAAGCAGTGCATGACGCATGAGGACTCCTGATGGATATGATGTGAACTCTTGACTCGGGAACTGAAACGAAACAGTACTGTACTCGGTAGTAGACGCACTTGCCAAGTCTTGGTGAGCGAGAACTTCAACCACAAAGGACACGAAGTCACACGAAGGCATTCCTGCAAATGTATTCCTTCGTGAGCCTTCGTGTCCTTTGTGGTTAACGCTTTTTCAGCATCAGTGGGTGAACGCGATGTTCAATCCCGTGGTGAACACCAGGTCGTTATCCTTGGTGCCGACTGGCGGGTTGGAGACGTAGATGTCGCCGAACTGGTTCTGCCAGCCCAGCCACTTGCTGATCTTGGAGACGGTGCCGATATTGAAAACTGCTCGGTAGTCGCCGGTCTGCAGCAGGTCGGGAAAATAATAGAAATTTTCCGTGACCACCGTGCTCTTTCCCAGTTTGTGGGTCAGCTCTTCGCCCAGGGTCAAGGCGACGAACCGGTTGGTCACGCCGTAAGACACGTATGTCGGCGGTACCGTGAGTGGCACGTTCAGCGGGCCATTGGAATAAGTCTCGTGCGTGTAGTTCACGCCTGCCAGGAAGTTGAACATGGTGTTGTCGGACTTGATGACGTGGACCCCGATGCCGCCCGTGTAAACAGCCCGCAGATCCAGATACTGCAGCCCGTTGCTCTGGTAGTCGGCGGCGACGAAGGCAAACATCCGAGGATTCAGGTTGCGGTCGTAGCGTATCCCTCCCGTCGTCAGGCTGGCGACCGAACTGGGAGTCGCTAGGTCGTTCGTGGTATTGATGGCAGTGGCGTAGAGCGTGATTTTGTCGTTGAGCGTAGTATGTACCGCGTTGAAGGCGAGAGCCAGACTCTCCGTTTCGCTGTTTCCCCGCGCTACGGAGAAGCCCACGTTGGCGCCGCCAGTCCAGCCGTGCCGCAGTCCGGGGTGCAGTGACTTGTCGTACGCCGTTTGCTCGTCGTCGTTGCGGATCAGCGTCACGTCGTCTTTGGGCGCTTCCACAGTGCCTGCGGTCTTGGTCGCAATCTCAATCTTGCCGTCAGTGGTTGCGACCGGGCCGACCACCGTCTTTCCGCCTTTCAGCGTGACGTGCAATTCCTTGTCGGTCTTGATTTCCTGAATGGCGGCAAACTGAAACGTCACGTCGCCCGCGGCGTCGGTATGCAGCACCAGCGTCTTGCCGTCGGACTTCACCACCGTGCCGGTCAGTCGATCACCGTTCTTCAATGTGATCTGATCCGCAAACAGGGCCGATGACAGTCCAAGAAACGCAATCAGGGTCGACCGTACAAATCCAAGTCTAGGGAACACGCACTACCTCCAGATGAGAAATTCTGAAAATGAAAAACGTTTGGGAACCAGGAATCGCGATGGGACAGAACTAGGGATACGACGACAAAGAGGCGGAACCTACTGCCGGAAAAACCTGCCCACAATGCTCTTCATACTGCGACCAGATACTGCGGCCACATCCGGCGGCCAGAAACGACGAACCGAATCGCCGAATCAGATCTGGGAGCCAGATCTGAGAAACCAGATTCTTGAAATCAGGTTAGCTCTTGGTTTCAGTCTTCTTGTTCGGATCGGTCGAGGCTTGCGTCGGCGGCTGTTCCTTCATGCCGTCCTTAAAGCTGCGAATGCCTTCGGCCAGCCCCTTGCCCAGTTCCGGCAGTTTCTTCGGGCCGAACAACAGCAAAGCAATAGCCGCTACGAGAAGCCAATGCCACGGTGAAAACTCACCCATATGAACCTCCAAATCGTCTCTGTCGCCAACACCAACTGTACGGCAGCCCAAAAAGGAAGTCAAACCACCCCAGCTCGCGGGTATTCTCTAGTTTTTTCAATCTCTTAGCCCGCTTCACCTCCGCCTTCGATGAGCTCAATCGCAACTCCGAGTAGCCGTCCCGATGGCGGCACTTTGCCTGCAAAGTCGAGCCGCCGGTTACCTCCGTGACCTTACGCACGGGCGCTGCGGCGGGCTATGTTTGAAGTTGGCTTCTGAAGGCGGACATTCTCAAGCTCAAGAACTCAAGCTCGAGAATTCGCCTCAAAGTCCGCCACCAGCAGGGCAGTCCACGCGTCAGGGAGTCCGGTAAGAGTGAAGGCTTTACGATTTCCAGTATTATTCGGTCTGCTATCCGGTCTGGCGGTGGCCACGACCACGTCCACGTCCGCGCAATCCACCGCCAACCCGGCAGTCTCGGATCAATTTCAATCCGTTGCGGTTCAGCCCGTTGCGGTTCAACCCGTAAACACCACGCAGCTTGCCGCCTGGCTGATCGGTGGAGTTCCCAGCACCCGGCTGGCCCGTCTGGTCGCCGAGCGTGGACTCGCCACTCTGCCCACGAACAGCGAACTGCGCCAGATCGAAAGCGTTGCAGGAGATGGCGGAGTGGATGGGGCAGCGAATGGGGAGGCAAATAAAGCCCTGCTGCGTGTGCTGAGCTCCGGAAATGCTCAGTCGGCGAAAGTGGGACCGGCAATTCCCGCGGCTCTATTAAAGGCCGCGTCCGAGGCGCGTCAGCAAAACTTCCATGAAGCCGAAGCCGATCTTCGCGAAGTATTAGCTTCCGCGATGCCAGTTTCCGCGACCGCAACATCGGATGGAGAGAAATCCGCCCTGCACTTCGCCCTCGGTGTGATTTTGCGCCAGCAGGAGAAATGGGACGAGGCTCTTGACGAACTCACCCACGCCACACAGCTCATGCCCGATCTTCCCGAGAACCACAGCGCTCTCGCTTACCTCTTCTATTGGATGGAGGACGGCCCCAACGCAATCGCCGAGGCGCGAACCGCGCTGAGCATCGATCCCAGGAATGCCGAGGCTTATCAATTCCTGGGACTGGCGTTGTACTCCACCGGTGAGTATGAGGCCGCAGTCCATGCCTACTACGAGTCGCTGGCTCGCAGTGGCGATAACGATAACAACAAAGACAACGCCGACACTTATTACGACATGGGCATCGCCCTGCACGCGGGCGGCAACTTGCCCCGCGCCATTGCGGCGTACGAGCAGGCGATCCGCCTCAGGCCTGCGTTTTGGGAAGCTCATGCCAACCTGGGGCTGATCCTGCACGAAGAAGGCAACCTCGATCAGGCCGTCACCGAATATCGCGCCGCGAAAAAGATCGCGCCCGGTGAAGCCTCAGTTCGCAACAATCTGGGCAACACATACTGCGATCAGGGAAACTTCGACTCGGCGATTGCAGAGCTGCGCACTCTTTATCGCGACCATCCGGAGTGGCAGCAGGGCCACGCTTGTCTGGCCAGCGCCTACATGGCGAAGAAAAATTACGGCGCCGCAGTCGACGAACTGAAGCTGGCCCTGCAGCAAAATCCTACGGGCTCAACGGAACACCGCATCTTAGGCCAGGCGCTGCTGCTCGACGACCGGCCGGACGAAGCTCTGCGCGAGCTGCGGCTGGCGGTTTCTCTCAATCCTGATTCTGACCTGGCGCACCACCTGCTGGGCACGGTCTTATTTCAACAGAACCAACTGCAGGCCGCGGAAAAGGAATTCCGCGAGGCCCTGCGCGTGACCCCCTCGGCCGACAATCATTATTCGCTGGCCGCCTGCCTGATGACCATGGATCGTTACGATGAAGCATTGGCAGAATTGGAAACCGCCTCGCGTCTCGATCCCGAACGCACCCTCTATCGCGCCCGCCGCGAAGAACTCCTCAAGCTCATGAAGGAACCAAACTCGCGCTAAGCGGTCGATGTGCGCGCCCGCCGTGCGGCGCGTGGAAGAGCGGCGCTTCAGCGCCGCGTAAAGCGGCAAATTGAATACGGGCTTTAGCCCCGGTGTGCTCGCGCGAAGCAAAATTCTTCCCGCCGAGTTGCTAAGTCATTGAGTCTTCGTGTAAGCCATTGAAAAGTCGTAGAAGGCCCCTGCGAAGCTCCAGGAGGCATAGTTTTGCCCGGGATGAGGATGACCCCTAGCTTAGGATCGATCGTCGCAGGAAGGGCCGTTTCCGGCTCCGCAAAGGGCATTCTGGATGAGTGCAGTGGTGGTTTTCGATAGCCAAGCGGGAATCGTCGTCTTCGAATAAGTACATCATTGTATGTACACTCATGTACGCTATTGAATAAGTCGTTCAGTCGCAGATACTTGCGTCGTCCGACCGCGATCAGGCGACCTTGTGCGGGCCGGAGATCTAAGCGGGATGGACTGCATAACCCCCCCCCGGAGCAAGATTTCCTGGCAATATTCAAGAGTAAACGCCGAGAGCCTCACAGGATCGTGAAGTCCACATTACCCTTCAGCTTGCCGCCGGGAGTCTGGACTATGATCTCGCCGGTCTTCGCCCCGGTTGGGACCTCCGCGGTAATTTCCGAACTCGAATTCACCATAAACGTCGCGGGCTTGCCGTCGAAGCTTACTGCCGTAGTTCCGGTGAGATCCGTTCCCAGGATCCTTACCTTGTTCCCCGGATGGCCGAAGGTGGGAACACTCATTACAAAGGGCGAGAGCCCATCCGACAGACTGAAAACTGTCCCTGTTGACGGCCCATAAGAAGCGCCATAGAAAACACCACTGGTTGCTTCCACCAACTCGCCGGAGGGAGGCCCGCCATCGGGGCATCCATCGGTCTGGCAGAACGTATAAAGCACGGTGATTTCGTCGGTAGTGGGGGAAATCTTATAGATCGTCGAAGGATAAACGACTCCGCTCCTTCCGACCGCTCCTAACGAAGTTCCATAGACATACCCGTTCGTGCCCATCACTACTCCATTTGGCAGCGCCCCGTTGCTGTCCCCGAAGTCCACTAAATCTCCAAAACCGTTGTCCGAGATACCGAAGCCCCATACGACGCCACCGCTGTATGCTCCCCCGTTCGGAGCTGCGCCGTAAAGGACGCCGTTCGCCGATAGCGCCATGTTTCCCGACGGGGCAGTGCCATCTGCGCAGGACGGCTGCGAGCAAAATTCGTAGAGGGTTGTGAGAGTGCCTTGCGGAGTGATTTCGAATATGGTTCCGAAAAGCGTGGTTCCGTAGAAATTGCCGTTCGAGTCTTGGACTAGCGTGCTCTCCGGCCCTGACCCATCGTTAAGTCCCAAGCCGTCGCAGCGTCCATCACAAAAACTGTAGAGAGTTGTGAACGCCTCCCCACTTGTCGCGATGCTGAACACGGTGCCAAGCGCATACGCGCCGCCATCGGCGGTGGTGCCGTAAAGAAGCCCGCTGGTTCCTTGCACCAGACCGGCGTAAGGATATCCACCATCCGCGCAGGAGGACGGGTCCTGACAGAAGCTGTAGAGAGTGGTAAGAGTTCCGGAAGGCGTGAGCTTGAAGACCGTGCCTGAGCCGTGCGCCCCACCGGATTCTGTCGTCCCGTAGAAATTCAGATCGTTGGCCATAATGAGCCCGGAAGCAGGAAAGCTGCCGTCGGCACAATTCGGTTTCGAACAGAATGTGTAGAGGGTGCTCACCGTCCCGCTGGTCGTTACCTCAAAGACAGTGCCACGTTCCTTGCCGCCAGAGTTGCCGAAGCTCGTACCGTAGAGGTTTCCGTTTACGCCCTGGATCAGATTGCCCTGCGGATAGGCGTTTTCGCCGGTCAGTGTCGCAATCACGGTGTAGGTCTGCGCCGTCAGGCCGCTGCAGGCGCCAACGCAAAGTAGAAGGGCCCAAGAACAAGATCTGCAATGCAGTTTGAATGCCATGGGAACACCTCGTTGGCTATATGGGCACGTACTTTTATCACAGTTTTACTGGGTGTCAATGCTGAAAGATTTTGCTCATTTCCCACTCTGCCGCAGGCCTAGCCTCAAAACCTTTAGGTCCAGTTACCGAGACCTGTTTCCCATTTTGCTTTGCCCGCAAGATTCGGATAGCCCACTGCGAACCATCCGCCGTACGCTTTCCTTGCCATGACCACCAATGCCATACTCACGATGGAAAGCCTGACGCCCATGCCTGCCCGCCAACCCAAACCGGCACCCCGATCGGCTGAAACAGCCAATCACCCAAACCACGACCCGCGCTGGCATGCCGTGCTGGCGCGGGATGCCGCCCGCGATGGCGAATTCGTCTTCGCCGTTTCGAGCACTGGCGTGTACTGCAGGCCATCGTGCGCGGCGCGGCGTCCGCGGCGGGAAAACGTGCAGTTTTTCGCGCGGCCCGAACATGCCGAGCAGGCGGGATATCGCGCCTGTCTGCGCTGCAAGCCCAAGTCGTTCAGCGGTAACGCCGAGTCGGACGGCGTGAAGGCGATTTGCCGGTTCATCGAGCAGCATCTCGACGAGCCGCTGACTCTCGATCGGCTGGGCAAGGAGTTCCGCCAGAGTCCGTTTCATCTGCAGCGCCGCTTCAAGGCTGTGCTCGGCATCACGCCGCGTGCCTACGCCGATTCCTGCCGCCTGCGCACGCTGAAACGCAATCTGCAGGCTGGAGATTCGGTGACTCGCGCGATGTACGACGCGGGATATGGTTCCAGCAGCCGCCTCTACGAAAAGACCGCGTCGCAACTCGGCATGACTCCGGACAAGTATCGCCGTGGGGCGATTGCCGCAGCCATTCGCTATACCTGCGCCGATTCGCCGCTGGGACGCATGCTGATCGCGGCCACCGAGCGCGGTATTTGCTCGATCCAGTTTGCCCGGACAGATGGTGAGCTGATGGAAGGTCTGAAGCGCGAGTTTCCTTTCGCCTCGCGCAAACGGGATGAGAATCGGGATGGGAATCGGGATGAGAATCGGGATGAGAATGATGATGAGGGCGGCCTGCAGTCGTGGGTGAGCGCGCTGCTGCGGCATATGCAGGGCACGGAACTGGATTCTTCGTCGTTATTGCCGCTCGACATTCGCGCCACGGCGTTTCAGCGCCGCGTGTGGACGTACCTGCAGTCGATTCCGTTCGGGGCGACGCGCTCTTACAGTCAGGTGGCGAAGGGCATCGGACGGCCGCGCGCGGTTCGTGCCGTAGCCCGCGCCTGCGCCACGAATCCGGTGGCGGTCGCGATCCCATGCCATCGCATCGTGCGCCAGGACGGCAGCATGGGAGGCTATCGCTGGGGAATAGAACGCAAGAAGGCCCTGCTGGAGATGGAGCAGAAGGATGGCGCGCAGCTGTAGGGTGCACGCTTCGTGTTTGACGCGCCAATTTGACGGCGGTTAAATAAGACCAGCGGGACAGGTTCATTCACTTTCTCGTGAAGGCGGGCCAATGCGAGCAGACGCGGCGATGCTGGCGGCGATTTTATTGACGTGCGTTTTGATGTGCGGATGCGGCGGCGGGAGCAGTGGAAGCGTCGGAAGCGGCGGAAACGGTGGTGGCGGCGGAGGAGGCAATCAGACTGCCGCGCCGGCCATTTCCACCACACCGGCTTTGAATAATGCTGTGATCGTGACCCTGGCCTCGACCACCACGGGCTCGACCATCTATTACACCGTGGATGGGAGCACACCCACTACGTCTTCTCAGTCGTACCTCGCGCCATTTCTAGTGGCGTCAAATCTCACCGTTAGCGCGATTGCCGTCTACGCGGCCGAAACCAGCTCCGTCACGGCTCAGAGCTTCACTCCGAACATCCCGTCGGGAACGCTGGTGTGGAGCGACGAGTTCAACAATTCCACGGGTGTCAACGCGCAGCCGAACCCGGCAATCTGGACTTACGACACGGGCACCGATTGCTGCGGCAACAATGAACTGGAGGACTTCTGTGCGTGGGTTTCCACTGACCCAAATTGCAGTACCACGAATCCCAGTGAATATGTAGGGACCGATGACTACCTGCACATCGTGGCGCAGCAGCCATCGCCCGGAGTCTATACTTCGGCGCGCTTGAAGACGCAAGGGTTATTCAGCTTTCAGTATGGCCGGATTGAGTTTCGGGCTCTGGTGCCGGAGGCACAGGGCTTCTGGCCCGCGAACTGGCTGCTGGGCAATAACATTGCAACCATCAACTGGCCGGCTTGCGGCGAGATGGATGTGCTGGAGCGCGTTAACGCACCGCTTACGCCGGACTGGAACGCGGGCTCCATTCATGGAACGGGCTTCACCGGTGCGGACCTGGGAACGCAATACGATTTCCCCACTGGGCAGACGGCGGCGACGTTTCACACCTACGGCATGATCTGGGCTCCGGGCAGCGTGTCGTATTACGTGGATAATCCCACGCAGCCGTACGCCGTCTACACGCCCTCGAATCTAAGCAACCTGAGTGGCGCAGTCTGGCCCTTCGATGCCGGGCAGAGTAATTTCATCATCTTGAATCTCGCGATCGGCGGGGATTATCCGGGAGCGCCGGACGGAACCACGCCGTTCCCGTCGGAGATGCTGGTGGATTACGTGCGGGTGTATACGAACTAAGCCGATCACGATCGGTGCTTGACACCGGCCTTCCGGGCTCCTAGGCTTTCGTTATGGATGTGATACCTCTCAAGCCGGAACGCAAGGCGCAGTTGGAGGAATACGCGCAGCGCCATGGCCAGGACCCTGCCGTCGCCCTCGATGAAGCTCTGGCTGCCTATTTGGAATGGGAGCGCCAGGATTTTGAGGAAGCCGTGGAAGGTATTCGCCGGGGCCATGAAGATGTGAAGGCTGGACGCACTCGGCCAGCGGCTGACTTCCTTTCTGAGATGCGCCGGAAGCATGGCATTTCGCGTTGAAACATCGGCGCAGGCCGAGAGCGACGCGAACTCAATTCTGGAATGGCTTTTGTCAGAGCATGCCGGCGAGACCGGTATTCGCTGGTTTCTCGCGTTGGACGATGCCATCGCGCCTCTTGCTTCATTTCCCGAGCGTTGCCCACTTGCCCCTGAGACCGGACGTCTTCCTTTTGAGGTGCGCCAACTCCTCTATGGCCGCAAACCCCACGCGTATCGGATTCTCTTCACCATCGAGGGCGACACGGTGAAGATCCTTCACATTCGCCACGGACGGCGCAATCCTTTATCCGAGCGCTAAGGGGCGGGATTCCTACGGGTCACCGCGGCCCAATTCAGCAGTGCCAGAGCGATGGTCGCGCCTACGATCAGGGATTGGCTGCGGTCGACTTGCGTTACCAGCGCGGCGCACATCAGGACGGCGACTCCGGCGAAGAAGTTTCCGGCGGGCAGGTGGAAGCGGGCGTTGCCCGGCTGTTTACGGCGGAGTACGGGGAGCGCGGCGCAGCAGACGGCGTAATAGAGCAGGCGGGCGACGGCGGAGAGAGTTACGTTCCACTTGAATTCGCCGGTCAGCGCGAAGGCCCAGACCAGCGCGGCGAAGACCAGAATCGAAACGTAGGGCGTGTGGAAGCGCGGATGGATTGCCGCGAAGGCTTGGGGGAAATCTCCTTGTTCGGCCAGGGCGAAGGTTACGCGCGGCATGGCGAGAATCTTCGCGCTGAGATATCCGTAGAAAGAAATCAGCGCGCCAATGGCGACCAGCGCCGCGCCCATAGAACCGACTGCGACCCGGGCTACATCGGCCAGCGGACGGACGCTGTGGGCCGCGTCGGGAAGCACTCCGACGACGACCCATTGGATGAGCGCGTAAAGTATCGTGCAGACCACGAGCGCGGTGAAGAGCGCGAAAGGCGCGTCGCGGCGGGGATCTTTGGCCTCGCCCATGGGCGCGAGAGCGGTTTCAAATCCTCCGTAGGCGAAGACGAGCAGCAATACGGCCTTCAACCATTGGCCGGTACTTACGATCGCTGGCGCGGCAGGAGATGCTGCGGCGGAATGCGCGTGCAGCACGAATAATCCCATCGCGATGACGGCGAAGAGCGGGACAAGTTTCGCGGCGGTGAAGAAGTTGCTAACCTGCGTGCCCGCGCGCACGCCGCGCACGTTGATGAATGCGAGGACGCCGACCAGAATCGTAAGAATGAGGGCGCGCGGCAGAGGGTCGCGGGCATGTGGCCAGAATTCGCCGAGATAAATCACAAACAGATTAGCGTTGGCGGCGGGCGCGGCGACTTGCCCGAGGAAGAGCAGCCATGCGATCTGAATGCCCATGGCGCGTCCAAAGGCGGCGCGGGCGTAGAGGTAGGGGCCTCCGGCTTGCTGGAAGTGGGAAGCGACCTCGGCGAAGCAACCGAAGATCACGCCCATGCCGATTCCCGCCAGCAGCACGGCCATCGGGCTGAATTTCCCGAGGTAGCCGGCGACGGTGGAGGGGAGTCCGAAGACGCCGCTGCCGATGATGGAGTTCACTACCAGCGCGGTGAGGCTCCAGCGGCCGATGGCGCGGACGAGTTGGTGGCCCGGCGACGTGGGGAGCGCTGGCGGCGTTTCCGACATCGCGTGGTTTTATCACAAATGCGGGGTGCGTGGGGCATCTGTGGCGATTGGGTGTTTTGCGATTCGGCATCTGTGGCGATTGGGCGCCGGGCTTCGCCCGAGCTTAGACGGACGAAGGCGTCCGTCGCCACATAAGCCGGGGTGGCTGCCGCAACTTCAAAGACGCGCCCATCGCGGTGTTTGGCGGCGGTGACCTTTTTTCGATCCAAGGTAATGGGCAGAATTACGAAAGGCGCATGCCCGTGGGACATCTATTCGTTGCGCGCTGCCGATGAGATGTTGGAGGAGCAAACGGAATGGCCAGCGAAGACATGGCCACAAAGATATGAGTGACCTTCACCTCCGAATCGCGCGCGTCACCGAGGATCTGCGGACCATCCAGCAGGAGCTGAATTGCGCCGCCATGCAGGCTCCGAGCGATCCGGAACTGATGGAAGCGCTCAACTCGTTGGCGGAGACGGAACCCATCGATACGCTGCGTTCGGCTCTCGACCAGATGCGGCATTTCCTCTGGTTCTATTCGCAGGTAATGAGCAACGAACCCGAACTCGGCGACAAGATGCGGCAGGCGGGTCCGGTAAAAACTGAGCCGGCTAAATTAGAAAGCTCTTTTCTGGATCAGCTCTCGCGCGCCGATGAGCTTGTGCTCCTCCATCATCTGGCCGAAGCGCGACGCCGCAAGCCCAGCTAGATTCCGAATTTCGCCCCGGGGCTGAAGCCCACGTAATTCTGCACCCTTGACGCGGCACTAAAGCGCCGCTCTTCCACGGTTGTGGCCCACGTTTATTCGTTTTGGCGGATACTAGAAGCCTCGTCCGCCGACGACCGTCTTAAGCACCTCGCCGGCTGGACTGAGCACGGTGAAATCCGCGGAGGCGCCTTTCGACAGAATTCCGTGGTGGGCCGACAAGCCTACTGCTCGTGCTGGATTCAGCGTGGCGGCCTGCACCGCGTCGCGCAGTTTCCAGTTGGAAAACTTGGTCACATTGCGCACGGCGCGATCCATGGTGAGCACGCTTCCGGCGAGGCTGCCGTTCGATGTGCATTTGCCGTCTTTCACATCGACTTCGATGGGGCCGAGTTGGTAGCGGCCGTCGGGCATACCGGTGGCGGAAATCGCGTCGGTGATGAGTACGGCGCGGTTGCGTCCTTTGGCGCGCAGGAAAAGTTTTACGACCGCCGGATCGACATGAATTCCGTCGACAATGATGTCGGCGCTGATGCCGTCATTACTGAGGACTTCGCCGACGATGCCGGGCTCTCGATGGTCGAGCGGGCGCATGGCATTGAAGGTGTGCGTGGCGTGCCGCGCTCCGGCCTTGATGGCTTGCTGCGCGATCGGCATCTCGGCGTCGGAGTGGCCGATGCTCACGCAGACGTCGCGCCGTGCGGCTTCGGCGATTACTCCCAGAGCGCCAGGAATTTCGGGCGCAATCGTTAGCACACGCACATGTCCGCGCGCGGCCTGCCAGAGGCGCTCGAATACTTCGACCGTAGGCGCGACCAGATATTCCGGGGGATGCACGCCCCGTCGCTTGTGGCTGAGAAATGGGCCTTCGAGATGGATGCCGAGCGGGCGGGCCTGCGCAGTATCGTCATTCATCGGGCCGGCAGCGGTTTCGATGGCGTCGGCCAATCTGCCGAGGGCGGCGCAGGTTGCATCGAGTGGCGCCGCGACCGTGGTCGGAAAATATCCGGTCACGCCGTGGGTGGTGAGGAACTTCCCCAGGCGCGGCAGTTCGGACGGCAGGGCACGCATCAGATCGAGGCCGGCGCCGCCGTGAATGTGAATGTCGACAAAGCCGGGCACAAGCGTGGCATCGCCGAGGTCGACCACCTTGGTTTTGCCTGGCGCCTCTTTGGAGGCGCGCGGAAAAACGTCGGTGATCGTGCCGTTTTCCACCACGAGCAGCGGGTTCTGGATTTCCTCGACCGGAGTGTAGAGGCGAGTTGCGGTGAAGGTGGTTTTCATGAAGGCGATCTAGCCGAAACGATGATCGGCGAAAATCTATCGTAGTCGCAGGTGAGGTTTCAGACAACCGGCGGGAGAGCGAGCTGCGCTCGATGGACAGCCGGGGCGGTTGTCCCCACATAGAAGCGCGGCGCGGAATGATATAATCTGTTGGTTATCCGGAAATTCCTGCGAAGGGCGCCCAGCAATTCCTCCAGCGCCTGCAACAAAGTCGGGGAGTGGCTCAGCCTGGTAGAGCACCTGGTTCGGGACCAGGGGGTCGGAGGTTCAAATCCTCTCTCCCCGACCAATTAATCCCAAGCAGCTCATCGAATTAGCGAGGACGCCATTTTGTGGATTTCCACAATTTGGGTCCGTTTGGGTCCAGTTAGCAGATCTTCCACTTGCACTCAAAGGCAACAGCTTTAGCGGAGGCGTGGAAGCAAACACGTTTATAGAAAAGCTAGGATTCCGAGTAGTGCCGCTTCGATCCGCAGACGAAGTTGAAGAAAGGGATCGAAAGCTTTTCTGTGTTGCGGTCGAGGCCCACTCTACGAAGGTGTTAGGACAAGGCCTTCCGCCGATAACTGAGGACAGTGCGGGTTCGCCATGGACATTTCGAATTCCTTCCCAGTTGGATCGCGACCTGTACTGGCTGTTCCTGTTCCTTACGGGTACTCTTCGAGAAAAACATGTGCCAAACTCGACTGTGGTGGCGTGCTGGAGTCGAAGACAGACACTGTTACTGGTAGAGGTCGGGTGGGGCTAGGGCAATGCCGGATATAATTCCGTAGTTGTCAATACTCAAGCCCGATAGAATGGACCCGTCAAATTTGTATGGTGGAGTGCCTCCCGCCGCGGTAACCCTGTAGGAATACTCTTTACCATACTCCGCATAGGGCAGCGATGTTGTGGTGATCTGGAGAGGGCCGGTCACCGTGATCGACAGTTGCGCCTGTCCTTCTGAACCGGAACACTCGAGTCCACCACGTCCACCGTGAAGGTCGATATGGCAGGTGCGCCCGCGGGCGTGCCCGTGATCTGACCGCTGCGGCTCATCGAGAGTCCACGGGGCAAAGAACCGCCGGAGATAGCAAAACTGTAAGGTGGAGTGCCGCCTGCGGCTGTAATGCTTGCTATGTAAGGCGTACCCACGGTGCCGGTGGGCAAGGTCGTAGTGGTAATGCCAAGCGAGACTAAGACCGTGAGGGTGAAGGTGGCAGTGGCGGTCTGAGCAGGATTGCTCGAGTCCTGCACTTGAACCGTGAATTCTGCTTCTTGGTTGGGTTGGAGGGGAGTGCCCGAAATCATGCCACTGCTGCTTAGAGACAGGCCGAACGGCAGCTGTCCGCTCAGCAGAGAGAATGTGTATGGTGTGGTGCCGCCGCTGGCCGCGATGTTGGCGCTCTAAGGAACCATCCACACCGCATTCGGCAGGCCCGGCGTTGTGATCCTCAAGGGGCCCTGGTGTTCCGTAAGAAGCACCGGTTTCCCGTGGTGGAGATTGGCGGATGCGGAGCGTTCATTAGCGACGGCAAGAAAGGGGAAAGCCCCACTTCTCGCAAATGACCCGAGAAATGGGGCGTTCCGTCTGTTGCAGCGCTTGATTCGCAGGGCTGCCTGGCAGTGTTCGACTCCCGAGCGGAATCTAGTTCGCCGAAACCACCGTGAGGGTCACATTGTTCGAGTTGTAGGTCACGGTGAATTGCTCGCTGCTATTGATCTTGGTCCCCTTCACGGTGGCAAATGTGCCCTTTACACTTTTAGCCGTCAGAATTTCGAAGGTAGAGCCAATCACTGGCACAAAATCATTAAGCAGGGTGATGTTCAGGGTTCCGCCCAGAGTGGCAGTGCTCGTGACGTTTAGCAAGTTGAATTCGCCGGATTCGGCGCCGCTAATGTTGGCATCCAGCGCACCAACGGCCGTCTGGGTGTAAGCACCCCGGATCGTCAACTTGCCCACCGTGGTGGCTGAACTCGCCGGGGTTAGCGTTCCAGCACAGGAGACGCCAGCCACAATCGTACCTCCGTTGCCAAAGAGCGAGCCTTTGGAAATCTTGACGGAGGCGGCTGCCGCATCAACTTCGTCGGAATCGTCAGCACTGGAGAGGGTGAGATCGCCGTTGACCGTAGTCTTGCCGCTATTCTGAACATACGATCCACCCTCACCCACCGTGAAGGTGCTGCCCTTTGAGATGGTAATCGTACCCTGGTTCGTGAATGTGCCCGCCGACGTAAAGCCCTGGTTCCCGGCAATGGTAAAGCTGCCCTTAGCGGCATTGGTGAGAAAACCTTCCAGTGCGTTGGTGTTGGGATTCAGGATCTGGGATGCCGTCCCCGTGAGCGTGATCTTGGCCGCGTTGGTGGTAATGTTGGCGGGAATCTGGAGCGTTCCGGTGACATTGTAGGTGCCCCCCGTCAGTGTGCCGTTGACGAGATTGAGGAATGGACCGTTGCCATTGACGTTGATTGTGCTGCCGGATGCCGCGTTCAGCGTGCCGGTATTGTTGAAACTGGTGCCAGCAGAAATATCGAGCGTGCCGCCGTTTGAGGCTTCCATGGTTCCGCTGTTGACGATTCCCGAACTTCCCTCGCAGCAGATCTCGAGCACAATCCCGGCGGTACCCACCGGCACGTTCGCGTTGATAGTTCCACTGTTGACGAGGCCCTGAGTACCCGATGCGATAACACCAGTGCCCTGGATGGTGGACTGGTTGGTCAACACACCGCCGCCGCCAAAATCGTTGCCCAGCACAGCTTGATTGTTATAGCCATTGTTGGTTCCATCCCCCATGATCACCTTACCGCCGCCCGCGAGCGTGAGGTTCTCCCCGCTGGCAAGCTGTAGGAATAGTGTGTCCCCATTGCTGGCTGCGGGCAAAAGCTCGATGGTTCCCGTGTTGTTGATCGTCCCTCCAGCATTAATGTTCGGGGGGTTGCCCACCGCGTTGACGATAAACGTCCCGGAGTTCGTAATCGTGCTTGTCGTTCCGTCAAGCGTCGTTCCGCCCTGCCCGTAAATGACGCCGCCGCCCGAAGTGGTGTAGGTGCCGCCGCTGATGGTCAGCCCTGATGTTCCCAGAGAACCCACTAGAGAGACGTAAGAGTTCGCGCCCACCGCCTTGATGGTGCCGCCTGTATTCGTGATCGAGGTGCTGCCGATAAGGAGCACCCCGCCGTTGCTGGCTTCGATAGTTCCGGTGTTGGTGCTGGCGCCGGCGCGGCCCAGCTGAAGCTGAAGATTATTCGTACCCGTGGGAATGTTCGCATTGATGGTGCCGCTGTTGGTGAAGCTCGTGAGGTTTTGAATGACCCCCGTCCCCTGGACGAGCTGTTGGTTTATGAAAGTTCCGCCGCCGATGCCGTTCAGATTGTTGTAGGAGTTTGAGGTGCCATCCCCCATGGTCAGGTTCCCGGTACCCATCAGCGTAAAGGTCTGTCCGCCCGGGATACTCAGTCCGACGCCGGTGTTGCCCGCTGACAGAATCTGGATGGTTCCCGTGTTGTTGACGGTTCCTTGAAAGTTGCCGCCCGGGTGCGCCGCTCCGGTAACCAGCTCCATGGTTCCGGAGTTGGTGATGGTGTTGCCATTCGTCCCGTCGAGGGTCGCGCTGGTGTCAACCACCTGAATCACTCCTCCACTTGCGGTTGTCCAAGTGCCTCCAGTGAAGATTTCGTTGCCCTGACCTTCGCCCTCGAGTTGGACGAAGGAGTTTGTGCCCGACGCCTTAATTGTTCCACCAACGTTGTTCAGCGTGAGGCTCCCCATCGCGAGCTGGCCGCCATTGGTGGCTTCCATCAGGCCGGTATTGGTTGAGGCGCCTGCGCTCTGGTTCCGTCCCACGATCAGTTGAACTCCGGATTCGTTGGCGTCGACCACGCCAAGGCTGGCATTGTTGAGCGTCATGTCGATGCTGCCGCCGCCCTGGATCGTCGACTGATTCAACAGGGTTGCGCTGCCTCCGATAGAGTCGCCACCGAAGGAGTTGGCCTGCAGCGTAATCGCTCCGGGGCCGGATAGGGTCGTCGTCCCACTGGATGTGAGCCCCAGACCCGTTGTGCCAAACGACACCGGAGCGGCCATGATAATCTGGCCGCTGTTTGCGATTGAGGAGCCACTGATGTTGAGGCCAAAGCTCCCGTTGGTTATGGTGGGGATCGTCAAGCTGTCAGAGCTGCCGAGGGTGAGGTCGGCGATCCCGTCGCCAACGTCCAACAAAACTGCCGCTCCCGATTCCTGAATGCAGACGTTGTCGCTGTTGCCCGGTTCCGAGCCGTTCGACCAGTTCGCACCATTGCTCCAATTAGTAGTGCCTCCTGCTCCGGTCCAGCTGTCGGTACAGCTTTGGGCGAGCGCCGGAGTCGCGCCAGCGAGTGAAAATACAACTACGGTGGCCAGAAAAGTCGCCAGCGTGAGGGTCGACTTAGGTTGCTTAAGACTCATTGGAATTCTCCTGGTTAAAACTGTGTGGTTAAACTGTTTGGTTCGACTGTTTGATTTCAACCTGACTGCGTCGTTTCCGGCCCCTATTTCCTATCCAATCAGCATTCGAATGGGGCCGCTCCACCCGACCGCGGCCACGCGGTGCAGGTCGAGTCCCCGGTGACTCTCCTTCGAACCATTCAAACGCCCACGGAAATCCGGCTAGGTGCTCAGTGCGAAGCCGCAACCGCCGTTTCCCCGCCGCCTCCGCTGGGCCTAAGGTTACTGTCCTTCGGGGGCAGCAAAATCGCGCTCACAATCAGCGCCAGAAGGGTTAAAGCCAGCACGATCAACGCCCGGACCGCCGGACTCTCTGAAATCGAACTATTTCCATTTCTGGCCAATGGAATGTCCCTCCAGAACCAGCGCCACTGTGCCAGGGCGATGGCACGAACAGGTGATTCCGGGCGTTGTCGCACCGGGCTATACTTGTCCGGCTTTCGTCTCGGGGCAAGGGATAGAACGGGACACAAACGGGCAAAACCGGGCATTCATCGCTCATTTACCGTTTTGGGCTGGGAGTTTAGTGGCACAAGGCGCGACCAGTGACCTCGACCGGCGTCTGGATTCGTGGAAGGAGATTGCTGCCTTCTTTGGACGGGACGAGAGGACCGTTCGGCGGTGGGAGAAGGACAGCGCCCTGCCGGTGCACCGCATTCCCGGCGGTGCCAAAGGCCGGGTCTTCGCCTATGAGCGGGAGCTCGGTCAGTGGCTCAGCACTCCCCAGGCATTGCGGACCACCACTGGAACCCTGGAGCCGCCTGCCAGCCCGGCCCAGGAAGAGTTCTCCGAGGATGTCGAGCGGCAGGCCCCGCCCCTGGTCGGGCCAGAGGTCCAGCTGGCGGACCGGCCTCGTCACTTTAGAGCGCTCGCGATATGGCTGGGGGCCCTCGCGGTTTGCGCTACCCTTGTTGCCGGAATCTGGGTCTATCGCAAGAGCCATCGTTTCGCCGCATACGCGTCAGGTCCAAGTGTCTCCCACCTTCGAAGTGAAGATCTGCGCTCGACGAACGGCGCCCCGGCGGCCTACTTCGGCGCCGATTCGGTCGCCGTGCTCCCCTTCACCAACGCACGGGGGGATGCCAACACCGACTATCTGAGCGACGGCATTACCGAGTCCTTAATCAGCAACCTTGCCCATGTACCCCAGCTTAGGGTGAGGTCTCGGGACTCGGTCTTTCGCTACAAAGGAAAAGATGTTGACGTTCAGACGGCCGGGAGCAGTCTCCGCGCGTCGGTCCTGGTAAGCGGACGCGTGATCGTGCAGGGTGACAGCATCGAAATCAGCGCCGAGCTTACTGATGTTCGGGATAATACCGAAATCTGGGGGCGCCGCTACCGGGGTAAACGAGCCGACCTCGTTTCGTTGCAGCAGCAAATGGCGGGCGACATTGCAAGCAGATTGCGTTCAAGCATCAGCGCCGCGGATAGGGAGCAGGTCACCAACCAGGGTACAGAGGATGCAGCGGCTTACTCGTTATATCTGAAGGGCCGTTACGCTTGGAACAACCGGACGCACAGTGAGGTAGAGAAGGCCATATCCTATTTCAACCAAGCGATCGCGAAAGATCCGGCCTACGCTCTGGCCTATTCCGGGCTGGCCGATGCCTATTCCGTTTTGCCGAACTTTGGCGGTAATCAGAATGAAGACTTCCCGAAGGCAAACGCCGCCGCCCGCAAGGCGCTGGAGTTAGATCCGACGCTGGCTCATCCGCATGCCGTTCTGGGCAGCAATGAGATGCAATTCGAATGGGACTTTTCGGCGGGAGAAGCTGAGTTCAAGAAGTCTTTCGAGCTTGACCCCAATGATGCCACGGCGCGCCAGTGGTACGCCGATGAAATTGGCCAGATCGGCGGCCGGGAACCGGAAGCCTTCGCGGAAATCGATCGCGCCCACGAATTAGACCCGCTTTCTCCGGTCATCACGCGTGTGGTCGGAGGTGTTCGCGGATCGGCGCGGAAGTTCGACGAAGAGCTTGCGATTTGCGGAAAGCTGGCGAATGAGAATCCCACATTCGCCATCGCCCACGATTGCCTGGCGCATGCCTATCGGGGCAAACATATGTATCCGCAGGTCATCGAAGAGTGGAACGCCCTGGGCCGGTTGTCCGGCTACCGCGTCGATGCCGACTTCGCCGCCGCCGCGGATCGAGGATTCCGTTCGTCGGGATGGAAGGGAGCTCTCACCAACGCCATTGCATTCCGCCAGGCACAGCGCAGAACCGGCTACTTCTCAGCATTCGACATCGCCGCCTTGTACGCCGACTTAGGGGATAAAGAGCAGGCCTTTCATTGGCTCGACATCGCTTATCAGGAACACGACTGGCCGCTGATCACCTTGAACACCAACTCCGCGCTCGATCCATTGCGCTCTGACCAGCGGTTTGCCGAGATGGTGCGCAAAGTAGGACTGCCGCAGTAATGTGACCGACGCCGAAGGCTTGCGGTAACATATGAAGGCGCCTTCAGTCACTGCAAGGGATACCCCGGAAACTTGGGTCCATCTTGGGACCATACAGCGCCGAACACCCCATAAAACCGTGGTACAAGACGGCGAACCGAGCTAAGCGACTCAACAGGTTAGACAACCGGAACTGGTTCGGGACCAGGGGGTCGGAGGTTCAAATCCTCTCTCCCCGACCAAATTTCTCTCAATATTTTATATTCATTTCTGTTTTTTCCATCATATCGCTGTGGGCGATTCTGTAGACGGTTTCGGATTTTTGCGGTAATTCAGATTGGGTTCCTACGAGATGTTTTCCTCGAGGTTCTCAGGTTGATGGTCTTTTCAAAAAGGCTCACATCCGGCTCATGCTGCAGCAAGTCTATGTGGCATATTTTTGCGTCGTACGTGCGCGACCGGCTTCTCGTGCAGTAGTAGTTCCGTCGCCTGCACACGGCGATCAGCGTGGAACCATTTCTGCACGACGTCGTCATTCAGGAAGTTGGCCAAGGCCAACAGGCTCATCCCTTGATGGTGGGCCATCCAGCAGCGGACCAGTTGTGGGCGACCCTTCCAGAATCTGTGTTTCGCAGAAGTGAAGTCTGCAGCTTCGTAAAAGCCGTGGCTCCCGAACCATCCCATATCAGCCATCCGGTGCAGATTCTTCATCGCTCCCACCGGGTCGGTATTCAACGCGAGAAATGTCGAATACGGCGATATTACCAGTGCACTCGTTTCTCGCGCCCGGAGCGCGAGATGAGAAAGCCCAAAAGCGTAGTACTGGTAATTTCCAGCCTCGTCCAATTTGAAATAAGCGGATTCGGAAATGCCCCAGGGGACCCGCTTTCGCGCAGCATATGTCTGTTGTGCTCGTACGGCAGCCGTCCGCGAACGCTCCAAAAGGGTATTGGGGTAGGTCCGCATCCAGAGCGAAGGCATTAAGTACTCAAACAACGTTCCGGTCCAGGAAAGCAGAACCGGCTGTCCGCCATCCAGAGTGTGTGCCCGCCCCAGCAGGAACCAGCTCTCTTGCGGAATGTCTTCCTTGGCAATGGCGACAAACACTGCGGTGCGAGATTCGGTACCAAGCAGGTCGTAGCAAGCCGGGTGGAGCTGGTGGGTATCCACATCGAAACCCACGGACACGAGTTTGCGGCGCTGGTTGAGCAACAACTCAAAGTCCATTTCATCGGCAAGCTTTCCCGCCGTATTCGCGAGCCTTCGAATATCGGCGACCAGGCGCTCCGTGTTCGCTCTTGCTTTGAGAAGCCGATCGCGCAGGCGCGCATACAACATTTCCTCTCCGGGAGCCGTGGAATGAAGGATCTGTTCGATTTGGCGGACCAGCCGGTCGATGAATTGAGGCAGTTGCCGCAGCGCGATGCTGTCCATCAATTTGAGGTTGAGAGTGGCGTCATCCCGCAAAACCGCAAACTCCGGCGAAGACCACGGCGCATATTCAGTCACTGCCTGGCGAATGCTCCGAAGCCGCGACTCGGCTTCTTCCGCAAACCATTGCATCTGGCTGTCTCGTTTGGAATTGGCGATCGTTTCTTGAGTTTGCTGGAAAAGTGTTTCGGGCAAGCTGAGTATCGACTGCAGCCAATGATCGGTGTTGCGTTGTCGCTCGCAGTGCAAGAGCAGCTTTCGCGGAAATACGCGCCCGGCAGACAGTACACGGAGAAAGTCCGTAAATCCTTCTGACAGACATGGCTGCAATACCGGCTGGTTTAACCGTTCGAGGCATCCTTGCTGCAGAGTCCAGAGCGAAGCCAGCAAGTTACCGCTATCCACCGAGGAAACGAAAAGGGGAGCGAGGGGCTGAAGCGTGCGAGTGTCGTACCAGTTCAAAACGTGTCCGCGATACTTTTTCAGGATCTCGACTGTGGCTAAAGTCCGAAGAGTCTGTTCGGCAAACTCCGGCACCGTGAGATATCCAAATTCGCATCCGACCTGCCTCGCATTGAGTAGAAAGCCGATGTTCGTGGGCGATACGCGCGCGGCTACGGCTGCGGGTTGTTCCTGAACGTTATCCGGGATCAACCAGTTGTGCTCGGCGGTACTGTACTCGGAAAAATATCGCCAGGTTTTCAGAGCGGTACGCCTGAGGAAAGCCACATTCTTGCGAGACGTTTGATTTCGGGCCGTAGCTGGGGCACGGTTCAGCCAACGAGAGACCGCTTTATTGGAGGCCCACAGTGCCAGGATCGGCAGCGCGGTCAGAAGCGCCTGGGGCCGCACAGCCCACACCAAGACTCCGAGCAGGACCGCGAGCAACGGCATCCAGTTGAGATACATGTCCACGGGGTTGCGGCCGCGAGTATCGAGCTCCGATTCGGCCGCCGTTTCCCATTCCAAGAGCCGCGCCTGCGTGACAAAGCGTCTGACCAACGATCGCACAACCGCATCCAGCGCAAGCATGGTCTGATGCGGAAGAAAGATCACGGTAAAGAAAAGACTAAAGCTAGCGGTGTAAAGCGTCTTTAGCGCATCCCGGACAACGGTCACATCAACCGCGAACAGGGCACGGAGCAGATTGAAGCCAAACTCTACCCCTGTGGGTATCAACAAAATACACAACGTCGCGAGAGTCCATCGCCACGGCGTACCGGGCATGAACCATCCAATCACGAGCAACAGGAATGTCGCGGGCTCCACCAAACTCCGGCGCAGGTTGTCGACAATCTTCCACCACGAAATGAGGGAAATCGGGTTGGCCACCCGTTCCACCGATTCGTCCGGCACATGCGGGAATAACCATGCCGCGATCTGCCAATCTCCGCGCAACCAGCGGTGTTTGCGGCGATTGTATGCGCTGTAGTGGGAGGGATAATCTTCAATGATCTCGATGTCACTCGCCAGACCGGCGCGCGCATAGGCTCCTTCCAGCAGATCGTGACTCAATAGCGAATTTCTGGGAAAACGCCGGTCCAGGACCCGATGAATGGCGTCCACTTCATAGATGCCTTTTCCCGTGAAGCTGCCCTCGCCATACAAATCCTGATAGGCATCAGAGATGGCGCGCGTGTAGATATCGAAGCCGGTCTCCCCGGCATAGATGGCGGCGAGCCGCGAGCGGGCTGTGCTTTGCACGCTGACGCCGACCCGCGGCTGCAAAATGCCATATCCCTCAACAACAGTATTGGTTTGGGGATCGATGATTGCCTGGTTCAGTGGATGAGCCAAGGCTCCGACCATGCGGTGCGCGGAGCCGCGTGGCAGCTCTGTATCCGAATCAAGGGTGATCACAAAACGAACCTGCGGAAGAATCGACAGCTCTCCGACTTTCACGGGGAAACTGTCATATTGCCCTCGCAGCAGCTTGTTGAGGTCGAGCAACTTGCCCCGCTTGCGTTCCCATCCCATCCACGATTTCTCGCGCGGGTTGTAAACCCGATGCCGATGAAATAGAAAGAAGGAGCCTGTGTCCTGACTCGCATATTTGTCATTTAACTCGTGAATCAGTTCCGAGCACAGTGTGATGAGCGGATTGTCTTCCCGAGCCGCTTCCCGAGAGTCGGCCAGATCGGTCAGGAGCGCAAAGTGAATATTGGGATCATGATTTCCCAGAAAGCGCACTTCCAGGTTCTCGACCAGCCCTCTGACTTGTTTTTCATTCAGGAGCAGGGTCGGGATCGCGACCATGGTTACGCAATCATCAGGAATCCCTTCGGTGAAATCGAGTTTGGGCAGAATCTGCGGACGCAGCAGCGAAGTGACCAGATAATGCATCAGTTGCACGGCGCTCTGTGAACTGGGGAGAAGCAGCAGCACCATCGAAAACAGAATAAGGGCGGGAGAATTATAAGACTCGGTGAGAAACATGACCGCCACGGACATGATGGCAAGCGCCAGAAGAGTGATGCCCATCAGGAAAACGTCGTCGGGATGTTTACGCACAAGTCCCTGAATCTTTTGACCGAATGGCGGACGGAAGTGCACCTTCTGGTGAAGAAGAGGCTCTCCCTTTTCCACGAGGTAGTAACCTACATGGGACTCCCGCAGGGCGATACGCGGTTCTTCGTAAGTACGACGACTAGCGTCAACGGCCAACGCCACAACCGCCCTTGCAACCTCCAGCTCGGAACAATCGGAATGCTCTGCGATACTGGCTACCCGGCTTCGGTAGAGATCGCGGCTTTCAAAATCCATCCGACCGTAGGTCTCGGCCGGGTCCTCGCATAACACATGGTGGATTACCATGAGTGGCTCGAGGACATCCTTCCAGGTCGTTTGTCCAACGTCCCGCAAACTCCGCACACAGGCACTTACCCCGTTCGAGTCATCCTGGGGATTGTTCAGAAGACACCCGCCACGCGCGGCGATTTGCTCCAGAAGGGCCAGCTTAAGCGCCGGGGCAAGCGACCACAGTTCACGCAGCTGCAACGCCGTGGTTTGTTGAAATACTTCCACGAATAAAGTGAATTCCTGTTCACTGAACTCGTAGGAAACTACCTCAAGAAATCCCTCAGCGAGCGCCAGCACTCGGGGGACGACCGCGCCATTCGGGGCTCGGACGTGCGCAATCTTGGCTTGGGATTTGAGAGTTTCCGTCACATTCTGAAGTTCCGTATACAGAAGGCGCCCGTTGTCGTAAAGCCAGCGAAAATCTTCCGAGGTCGGCGATTTCGGGGCTGGCCGTTCCAAAGCCGCAAGTATCGGCTTCAAATCGTGCGCGAGAGCGCGGCTGCGCTCGGCAAACGTGTGCGATGAAGGCGAGTTCGGCAGCCATGTCAGAGTGCGTGCGAGTTCTGCCGCCCTTTGATGAATAACCTGCGGATCGCGAGCTCCGTGAGCGGGCTCCGGCAGGCGTTCCGCCTCTGCGCCGAGGGCCTCTAAATGTGTGTTCTGCGGCATGGGATGTATAAGTTCCTAAGGGTCGAGTCCTATCGGTAGCTGGCTGCTTGCATTTCGAACATACCTGCGTAGCGCCCCCCAAGATTCAACAGGTTGTCATGATTGCCATCCTCGGCAATCCTTCCGTTGTGCAGGACTATGATGCGATCTGCCATGCGTACGGTCGAGAATCTATGGGAAATAAACAGGGCTGACTTTCCAGTGGTAAGCTCGGCGAACCGCTGAAAGACTTCAAACTCGCTGCGCGCATCGAGCGCGGCGGTGGGCTCGTCCAGAATCAGCACTTGCGCATCTCGAAGGTAAGCGCGAGCCAGCGCGATTTTCTGCCATTCGCCGCCCGACAGGTCCACGCCGCTCTCAAAGCGCCGGCCCAGCATTTGCTCGTAATCGCGGGGAAGTCTTTCGACGACTTCGTTGGCCATGCTCTTGCCGGCTGCCGTTTTGAGAAGCGGCAGGTTGTCGATCTCATCGATCCTTCCGACTGCGATGTTTTCGCGCGCCGTCATCTCATAGCGCATGAAGTCCTGAAAAATTACTCCGATCTCCCGGTACAGATCGTCGAGGTCGTATTCTCGAAGATCTACTCCATCCAGCAAAACCTGGCCTTCCACCGGATCGTAGAGTCGGGTCATCAACTTCACCAAGGTGGTTTTGCCTTCGCCATTCTCCCCGATGAGTGCGACCCGCTCCCCGGCGCGGAGATGCAGGTCCAGACCGTGAATGACCAGCCGGGATGTTCCCGGATAGCGGAAGGAAACATTGCGAAATTCGAATCCCCCTACGATGGGGCGAGGGGCGGGCAGGGCATGGGGCTTGGAACGGATGGTGGGCTGCATTCCGAAAAATGCAAGCAAGTCGGTGAGGAACAATGCCTGGTCCGCGATGCTTGAAAGAACCGAGAAAATTTGCTGGATATTGCCACTTGCCTGCACGATCGCGCCAGTAAGAAAAGTGAGCGTACCGATGGTCAACGACCCGGTCACGGTCCGCCAGATCACGTAGACATAGGCGGAGTAGTAGCCAATCGTGCCGATCATCGACAACAAAGACCCGGCAATCAGCCGGCGGTGGGCCAGAGCAACATTCTCGCCATAGATGTGATCCGAAAGACGCGTGAACCGTTCAATGAGGAAGTTCTTCAGGCCAAAGAGCTTTAGTTCCTTGGCGGCTTCCCGGCTTCCACCCAGTACACGCAGGTAGTCGAGTTCCCTGCGTACTGGGGTTTGGCGGAAGTTCTTGGCATAGCCGAGAAATGCGAAGTGGCTTTCTCCGAGAAATGCCGGCAGGATACCGGCAACCAGCAACAGCAAAAGCCATGGCGAGAACAAAAGAATGGAGACCGACAGGGAAGCAGCCGTAATCACCTGTTGCACCAATCGCCCGATGGACTGAATCATGCCCAGGCGGTCGGTGGCCTGTACCCGCGCCCGTTCCAGCCGGTCGTAGAAAACCGGATCTTCGTAAGTAGTGAGATCGAGTTCCGCGGCGTGCTTCATTACCTGAATGCTGACATGGCGGGTGTATTTGTCCGCCAACAACGCATCGAGATAATCGACGGTTCGGCCGAGAATGCTGCCGAAAATGGCAATGGCGAACTCCGCCGCCACTAGCCACCACAGTAGAGGGTTCACAGGCTGATGGCTGGAAACAACCTGGACGATACCGTCAATAATGAGTTTTGTGATCCACAGGGCCGCGAGGGGTATGAGCGAACTGATCAGCCGGAAAACCAGTCCCAGGGACACGACCACCGGGCCCGACTCCCAAACGATCCGGAGGACCGGGGGTACGTTGCGAAGCGCCGCGAGACGCTCGCTCCAACTGCCCCAAAAGTTCCCCGGTTCGGCCATTTTGATGATTCCTTACAGAAAGTAAGTCGACTGAAGTAAGTCAACTTAAGATGCCAAAATCGCTTCCAGCGGCTAAGTCTACACGCTGGAATTGTTGAGAACAGAGCAATATTGGCCGCTTTCTTCGAACCTTCAGGATGGATTTCACTTCGATTCCGTAAAGATGCGGCCGGACGGACCGGCGAATGCAAGATTGTGATGGAAGGCATCAGCAGAATTCATCTTTCCTGCCTCAAGTCTGGTATTTCTTGAAGCCTGCACGATGCATGCCGCGCTGGGCGGCCTCGTTCTTCATAAAAATATTCCAGACAAATCCCGTACGTAAATTCTCCGCCATCAGTAAGGTGATGCCCGTATCGATTCCGATCACATCGGTGTCGTACCACTTGGTCAGCGGGTTAAAGGCGTTCACAAATCCATACTTGCTCCAGGCGGAGGGATAGCGATCTTTGACCGTCCGCAGGACGCGCATCACCGGTTGCGGCAGGAACGGTAAGGAGCCGGCCGACGCACTGGGCACAATGGTCCCATCGATCGGTCCGACCGCGGGCGGGCCGCCCCAGATCACATACCCGTTCGGGGAATCCGAAGCCGTGATTCCCCACAAGTCCTCACCGTAGTCGGGAAACTGTTTAGCTAATTCAAGACAGAAACGACGATGAACCTCGGTCGCTGTGATCGAATTCCGGAAGTAATCCGCGTACTGGTCGCGCTTGCCGCGGAAATCGAACCACGCCTGGGAATACTGATGGACAAAGAGCGGCGCGAAGGAGCCAATGTAACGCAGGCCGTCATAATCGAAGGTCAGACGCTTCCAGGCCGTCCATGTTTCCTCGCGGAGAGGATAGGAGGTCGAACCGAGGCCCAGCAGGTACATCATCATCAATTCGCTGTAGTTGTCCCAACGATAGGGCAGGAAGCCCATCTCCGGCGTCCATCCGTGGGGTAGAAGAGAAGTATCTTCGGACAACCAGGTCCACTCCACGCGGTCAAATATGGCATCGGCCAACCCTTGAAGTTCTGCAGCCGGAAAGTACTCCCGGCAAGCCAAAACTCCGCATAGCAAGATCGTAGTGTCCACCGAAGAAACCTCGGCGTCCCAAACCCGTTCGCCAGTATTGATGTTGGCCCAATGGTAGAAAAAGCCGCGGTGATTCGGCAGTTTCGCCCAAAGGCACTGCAATGTGGCTAGAACTCGTTCCTGGGCCGCGGAGCGCGAGATGAATCCCCGTTTTTCGCCGATGCATAACGCGGTCAATCCGAAGCCCGTGGCGGCGATGCTGCCGACGATTCCACCGTCGCTAGCGTGAACGTTGCATCTGTCCTTTACCAAGCCCGTCTTTGGATTGGCCTGCTCCCAAAAGTATTGAAAGTTGGCTTTTTCGAGTTCATTGAGGAACTGATCGTCCTCCGGTGAAATCGAGCCCGCGACCTTGGCAGCCGAAACGCTGCCTGACCCGCTCAGTTGAGAAAACGCCAAGCGGGCAAATGGCAGGCACCCCCCCGCCCCCAGGATTTGTCGCACAAAATCGCGCCGTGAAGGTTCCTTGGAATGCATGACTTTTATTGTGTCACGTTAAGCACATGAATAGCGCCTGGACAGTTAAAGCGACGGCCTGTAAACACAGGCGTGATCCCTGCCCCTTATTGGAATACGCACATAAGATGCCGTTGAGGTGGCGTCTTTTCGTACACTGTTTGAAGATTATTTCATGAGGATAGGGAGACAACGCGCCCTTTGGATTGTGCTGGCACTGGCTGTTGCCTTGACTTCGGTGGGAGTTTTTTTTCGGCTTCAGCATGGGAAGCCATTGACCCTCACCGGTGCAATCACGGTAAAGGACGCCGATCCCAGAAAACAATTGCCCATTGCAGGGGTGGAGGTCAGTGCGGCAGACAATGCAGGTGAGCCCCCGGCCAAATCCGATTCGTCTGGATTTTTCAGCCTGAAGTTGCACAAAGGGCTTCGCCGAGGTCAACCCTTGACGTTGATGTTTCGCCACCCCAATTACCACCCTCTTGATCTTTCGGAATTCTCAGGCGACAAGCTTTATATCGTTCACCTGGTTCCATTGGCCAAGAATCCACAAGACGCCCCCAATCGGCCCGCCGTTGTAGTGGGCAATGTCCGTATTCGATATTCGATTAAGGCCCTGCGAACAGTAAATGTAGGCAGCGCAGTAAAAACGTTTGAAGTCGAGAATGTGGGGAATGTCCCATGCGAAAGGCGATCTCCGTGCTCGCCCGATGGCAAATGGAAAGCCACGATCGGTTCCACCGCGTTGGACGCGGGTCCGGGCAACGAGTTTCAAAATGCCCGGGTTTCCTGCATTGCCGGGCCCTGCCCCTTTACGAGAATCGAGCCCGGCGAACTCTCCAAAGCCAGCCAGAGAATCACAGCGTCCGCGCGGGCCTGGTCAGATCCCGCGACGTTCCTGGTGGAAGCTGAGGTGGTCCACACGATGCAGAGTCCGATAGAACACCAAAGTTATCCTGTCATCTTTGGTGCGGCTCTTAGCTTCACCTTACCCACCGACGCTGAGGGAGTAAGCCTGGAGGCGGATCTGAGCGGAGAAACCGTCATCTTCCCGCTCGGGCCAGACCTCTTCTTGACGTGGGCGAGTTGCAGTTCCACCGTGAACCCGGACCACACGAGTGTGTACCGTTGCGAACTGAAGCCGGGATACCGATTTCAATCGCCAGCCTAATTCAGCCTTGTGGCGATCAAATCTTCTTGAGAGAGGGTTGGTGGATTCTTTTTCGACCGTCACCATCCCACTTGACGACCGCGTCCTCGTCGTTGGCTCGCTCGACTGTGCCGAATTCTCCATTCGGCTTTCCGAAATTGCCCAGACCCTCGACACGATCTCCGGGAGTCAATTCCTCGCCGGCGGCGGCCCGGGAGAGCGGCGGTCTCTTGGCACGGTCTGAGTCAGGGACCGCCCCAGCGCGTGAGAGGGGTGGCTGGGGCGCATTACGTAGTTTGGGTATTGGCTTCTTGATGCCATGAGTCATAAGGTTTCCTTTTCTATGAGGCCGGAGGATCGCGTTTCGTCGCGACTGTTCATCGGCATCGATAGATGCAAGCGTAGACCTGAACGACTAACTCGTCCGGTCCAAACCGCACAGTTCTGACGATTAGTTTGGCGAAACCGGCGGAGCTGCGGACTGGATGGCAACGAGATCAGCATGCTATACGGCAAACATGGCTACGCCAGCGGCGAACATTGCCATTGCGGTGATCGCTACGATGGTCCATCCCAAGCGTGAACTCGGCTGACCCTGCATCAGTTTCTTGTCCGAAGCGACAATCAGGATGGCGACCAAAAGGAATGGGGCTAACAATCCGTTGATGACCGCTGTCCAGTAGAGTGCCTTCACCGGATTTATACCTATGAAATCCAGTCCGACGCCAATCACTGTAGAAAGCAGGATGAGAGCGTAAAACGCGCGTGCTTGCTTTAATTTCTTGTCCAGTCCCTGCCGCCACCCAAGCGCTTCCGCGAAGGCGTATGCCGTTGATCCCGCCAGCGTTGGGATGGCAAGAAATCCGACGCCGACAATGCCGACGGTAAACAAGGTCGCAGCGAATTTGCCAGCAAGGGGACGGAGGGCCTCGGCTGCCTGGCGGGTAGTCTCGATATGCGTCATACCGTGGCGGTTGAGTGTGATCGCAGTGGTCAGGATGATAAAGAACATGACGATATTGGAGAAAAACGCGCCAACGCCTACGTCAAAGTTCCTCAGCTCAAGTTCCTTAAGCGTTGCTCCTCTTCGTTGAGCAAGCGTACTCTGTCCTGCCGCCTTCTCCTCTTCAACTTCTTCACTCGCCTGCCAGAAAAACAAATACGGACTGATCGTGGTTCCGAGGATCGCCACCAGCATTGACCATTCATCGCTGGTGTGTGGCATCGACGGTATGAAGGTGGCGTGCGCTACTCCATCCCAGTCCCCTGCCACAAAGGCGGTGACCGGGTAAGCGAAGAGCACCAGCACCAGCCACTTGAGGACATTCGCTATCTGGTGATAGTGGAGCCGGACCGTTGCCCACGAAATCAGGAGGGCAAACCCCACTACAAGCAAGTGCGAATTGATCCCAGACAGCATTTCCGCCGCATCCGCCATGCCAGCGAGGTCTGCTCCGATATTAATCGTGTTGGCCGCAAGCAGGGCTGTGACGACCCCGAGCAGCAGCCAACGGGGAAATCGCTGCTTGAAATTCGCTGCCAAGCCTTGACCCGTCACCTTGCCGATGCGGGCACACATCATTTGAACCGCGGCCATGAGCGGCCACGTCAGGAGCGCGGTCCAGAGAAGTTTGGTTCCAAGCTGCGCGCCGGCAACAGAATATGTGGCAATGCCGGATGGGTCATCGTCGGCGGCTCCGGTGATGATGCCAGGCCCAAGCGACTTCAACAGCAATCGCATCCATCGAGCTGGGGTAAATGTTGACACGAAAGGGTTGGGGCGATAACCGCCTACGAATCATAACGTGAATCTCCCACAATCCTCCCGGGCGCGCTGTACGAATCGAATGCTTAAGATGGAGTGCTTAAGATCGAATGCTTAAGATGGTCTAATGTGCTCAGACATAAGTCTTCGCCAGTTGTAGCATGAGCTGTAGTGAAGAAATGAGATGGCCGTTACAAAGGTCAGTCCAGCTTCCTCTTACAGGTGAGGTACAACAATGGAAACGGTATTGATTGTTCTGGTGGTGTTGTTTTTGCTCGGTGGCGGGGGCTGGGGATACTCTCGTTGGCGCAACTAGCAAACACAGGATGCAAGCTTAACGCTGCTTGATCCTGTGTCTTGGTCTTTATGAGGGTTCCGGAGCCAGACCGCGAACCCTTTTTCAAGTTTCCCAAACCTACGTGGGCCCATCTGAAGCTCCACTCTTCTCCCAGCATCTCCGAAAGCCGCGCAGCTCATGGAATCGAATGCGATCTTGCACGAAGCTCAGCAACTGTACAACGTGAGTGACCGCCTTGACTCGCTGGCGGAGCAGCACCCCGTCGTCGCAGAGGCATTGATCTCCATCTCAGGAAGAGTTCGCAGCACGGCTACATTGTTGGAAGTGCTGGTGGCGATGAAGATAACGCCGCTCTCCGGATTAGATCCAGCAAACGCATAGTTATTCGCGCCCTCTTATTCGCGCGCCTCAAGCTCCTCCGGAAATCACGGCCACTTTTACGATCGAGAGAAGATCATGCAGCAAACCCGAGATTTCAGCATCCAGCGGCGACTTGCTTCCGGCAAGCGTTCCGTCCAGATCAAACACAATGAGCTTTTTCACGCTGATCCCCATCTGAGCTCGTGACATCTTTATCCGGCAGCGAAATTTCCAACAAGTTCACTGGGCCGCGGGGCCGAAAGGTACACGCACCGGACCTCCGCCAGGTTCAACGGTGGGCATTGTCGGTTTATGACCTTCTGTGCTCCTGGGTTCGACCTTAACAATGGGACTGTCATGCTTCTGAGAAACGGTGCTCACTCCCGGCAAGGGTTTCGTGGCTGGTGAAGTCCTTTCGAGAGCAGATCGTATGTTGTGCATTTGTTATGCATTGCTCCGAGATCGCTTCCGCATGTGATCCTTTTTGAACAGACAATCCAGGCCATGCGAAATAGAGTTTATTCTTGGGAGGCTCCAGATGACGAGGCTGGATGCTCGACGGGCACACGCGTGAGAGAGTTCTGCGGAAGGATTGAAGCAAAATCAGGTCCGAGTTTAACCTCCAGATCGCCGCGTCTCGAGATGACGTCTTTTTTACCTAGCGCACCAGCGCCGGTGGCACCAGGGCGGGTCTAAGCTGCTCATAACAAATCGTTTGATCTTGCATCGTCCGCGGTACTCGATTTGCATCCAGGTCAATCTGTGCGCCTCCTGACCGTTCGACTCACGATCTCGTTGATGGTTGGGATCACACTAATCTCTCTACTTTCGGCGTACCGCGAGGTGCGATTTCAAAGGCGGGGTCTGCGCCGGGATCTGGAGCACCGGGCGGAAGCGTTGGGAGAGAGTCTCGCGGACAAAGTCGAACCTTATCTGAATCTGAAGAAAGGCTCCCGCAAAGAGCTTCAGATAGTCGTCGACCGGTTTGACAGCCGGGAGCATCTGGCTGGAGTCGCCGTTTATAACGCCCAAGGCGAATCGATCGCCATGACTCCGGGGCTGGCGCCACAACTGACAGGCGAACCTGGCATAGTTCAGCAAGTCCAGCAAGCAGCTACCAACGGCCAGGGCGCAGGGGAGTTTATCCGGCTGGGAGAGGCTTCCGTCTATATCTATGCGGTCCCTCTCCATCAGGATGAAGCGGTTGTGGGCGGGCTAGCGATGGTTCACGATGCCAGCTACATCGATGCCCGAAGCAGGAGGGTTTGGCGCGACACGTTTCTGCGCGTGCTCATCCTCGTTTTCCTGATCACACTCACGACCCTGCTGATTGTGCGCTGGAGCATTAACGGCCACATTGCCCGGGCAGCACAGTGGATGCGTGCATTGCGCACGGGCAAGACCTCTTCCGGGCCGGCCGCGCCAGATCTGGATTTGTTCCGTCCCCTCGCCAACGAAATGGCAAACTTCGCCGCAAGTCTTACAGCGGCTCGTTCCGCAGCGGAGCAGGAGGCCCAGTTGCGCCAGACTGCAGATTCTTTCTGGACTGCGGAAAGACTCTCGGTCCACGTGCGCGGCAAGCTGGAGAAAAGCTGCCTGTTCGTGGTTGCAAATCGGGAGCCGTACATCCATAAACATCATGGCAAGGATGTGGAGGCAATTGTTCCAGCCAGTGGACTGGTGACCGCGCTCGAGCCCGTGCTGCGTGCGTGTGACGGAACCTGGATCGCTCACGGGAGCGGGGATGCGGATCGCGAGACCGTAGATAGGCATGACCGCTTGCGGGTTCCGCCCGACGATCCCCGCTATACGTTGCGCCGCGTCTGGCTGAGCAAGGAAGAAGAAGAGGGATATTATTATGGTTTTGCGAACGAGGGGCTCTGGCCTCTCTGCCATATTGCCCATACGCGCCCTCTTTTTCGTGGCTCTGACTGGGAACACTATAAAAGGGCAAACCGGCGGTTCGCGGATGCGGTACTGAAAGAAATGGAGGGTATGGACCGTCCGGTGCTTCTGGCCCAGGATTACCATTTCGCGCTCCTGCCGCGCATGATCAAGAAGGCACGCCCCGATGCGCGAGTGGCAATTTTCTGGCATATCCCATGGCCGAACCCGGAGGCGTTTGGCATTTGTCCGTGGCAAAGAGAACTCGTGGACGGATTGCTGGGAGCGGACTTGATTGGCTTCCACATTCAATCCCACTGCACGAACTTCCTGCAAACCGTGGATCGCACCCTGGAGTCGCGCATTGATTGGGAACACTGCACGGTCAATCGCGAAGAACACCGCACGGTGGTAAAGCCATTCCCCATCAGCGTGGAGTTTCCAGAGAGTCCCGCTCCCGCCGAGGCCGGGGAATCCATCTATACGGAGCGGGTAACACTGCTGCGGGAGCTGGGGGTCGAAGCGGCATACCTGGGCGTAGGGGTTGATCGCGTGGACTATACCAAGGGCATCCCGGAGAGATTTCTGGCCATCGAACGGCTCCTCGAAAAGTATCCGATTTATCGGGAGAAATTTACGTTTTTGCAGATCGGAGCACCCAGCCGGACCCACATCAAGCGGTACCAGGACTTGCTGGCTGAGGTAGAGTCCGAAGCAGAGCGCATCAATTGGCGCTTCCAGACCGGCAAATGGAAGCCCATCGTCTTTATGAAACGGCAGCACACCCACCACGAAATCCAGCGCTTTTACCGGACAGCGGATCTTTGCCTGGTTACTTCTCTGCACGACGGGATGAACCTGGTGGCCAAGGAGTTTGTGGCCGCCCGTCAGGATGAACGGGGAGTACTTGTCCTGAGCCGCTTCACCGGCGCTGCCCGCGAATTACCAGACGCGCTCCTGGTGAACCCCTACGACATCGACCAGACGGCAGAAGCCCTCCGTTTTGCCCTCGAGATGGGCCCCGAAGAACGGAAGACCCGGATGCAGCGCATGCGCAAGGTGGTGAGAGAACACAACATCTATCGTTGGGCGGGCGCCTTGATCGCAGAACTCTGTGAAGTTCGGCTCGATGAAGCAGCGAACCGGCTGGAGTCGCAGTCGCGGCATGCGCCGCGTGAACTGTCAGCGGAGGCGATCCGTGTTGATGAGCCGATCGATGACTTCTCTCACGCCAGCCCCGTAGCTGCCGCGGGTGACCAGGTCGGCACGTTGTTTGAGGCTGGGTAAGGCATTGGCCACGGCCACTGAGCCTCCGCAGGAACCCAGGAATTCATGATCGTTCTCCGCATCGCCGATTCCCACAACGCTCTGGCTCGAAAGCCCCAGATCAGACAACGCGGCGGAAAGGCCAGTACTCTTATCGATCCCGCGGGGCAAGATCATTATCGATTCTTTGTTAAAGATGATTTGCAGGCTAAGGTTCAGATCCCGGATCGCCAGAAGGGCGGCTGCATCATGAGGTCTCACCGTTGCCACAATACACTTTCCCACGGAAAGCGGCACTCCCTGCCGGCGCAGATTGGCCACGAGTTTGGCGGAGGCGGCCGGGCACAAGAGTCTCTCCTCGCGCGTTGCCGGGTTGTGAAGCAAAGCGCCATTCTCGGCGACGATCCAATCGAAAAGATGGAAGCTCGAAAATACGGCGCGCAAGCTGGGAAGTTCGCGGCCGGTGACCAAGATCACCTTTCGTCCCGATTGCCGCGCCCGTTTCAGCCCAGCCAGAGTGTCCCGGCCGACGTGGCCATTGCGGGCCAGAGTCCCATCGTAGTCCGAGGCTATCGCCCGAAAACGCATTGTTTCTCCAGTTCATACGATGATAATGCGAATCCTGCTGCGAGACTCGGAGAACTGCAGGATCGAGCAATACTACTCAGTGAGGAGGAAGCGGCTTGCCATTAGAGCAAGACGAGCTTTGGTATAAACGCGCGATCATCTACCAGGTCCACGTTCGCACGTTCTACGACAGCAACGGAGATGGTGTTGGCGACTTCCAGGGGCTCGATCAAAAGCTGGACTACCTGGTGGAACTAGGGATCAACACAATCTGGCTGATGCCATTTTTCCCGTCACCCCTGCGCGATGACGGCTACGACATCGCGGACTACAACTCAGTCCATTCCAGCTACGGAACCCTGGAGGATTTCAGGAAATTCCTGGGCTCGGCGCATAAGCATCAAATACGGGTGATCATCGAAATGGTGCTGAATCACACATCGGATCAGCACCCGTGGTTTCAGCAGTCTCGAAGTTCGCAGGAAAACCCGCGCCGGGATTGGTATGTCTGGAGTAATACCGACACCGGGTATCACGAAGCTGGAATCAATTTTGTCGACACCGAGTTGTCCAATTGGGCGTGGGATCCGGTTTCGAAATCTTATTATTGGCATCGTTTCTTCAGCCACCAGCCCGACCTTAATTATGACAATCCCGCGGTGCGGGAAGAAATGTGGAATGTCATGAAGTTCTGGCTGGAACTGGGAGTCGACGGATTCCGGCTCGATGCGGTCCCCTACCTGGTCGAACGCGAGGGCACGAAGTGCGAGAATCTGCCCGAGACCCACGCGATCATTAAAGAGTTGCGGCGAAAGCTCGATGAACAATTTCCTGGCAAGATGCTTCTGGCGGAAGCCAATCAATGGCCTGCAGAGCTTCGGCCCTATTTCGCCGACGGGAATGAATTTCACATGGCGTTTCATTTCCCGCTGATGCCCAGGATGTTCATGGGAGTGAAGCTAGAAGACCGCAAACCGATCACTGAGATCCTGCAGCAAACTCCGGAAATTCCACCTTCCTGCCAATGGTGCCTGTTCCTGCGCAACCATGACGAGCTCACTCTCGAGATGCTTACGAACATGGAACGGGACTATATGAACGACAGCTACGCCGAGGACAAGGCAATGCGGCTGAACCTTGGAATCCGGCGCCGGCTGGCCCCTTTACTCGACAATGACCGAAGGCGGATCGAGTTGATGAATGGAATGCTGATGTCGCTCCCGGGCACCCCCAGCGTTTATTACGGCGACGAAATCGGAATGGGCGACAACATTAAGTTGGGCGACCGCAACGGAGTGAGAACTCCAATGCAGTGGAGTGGAGGCTGGAACGGAGGGTTTTCTGATGCAGATCGCGAGAAATTGTATGCGCCGTTGATTCAGGACCCGGTCTACGGGTCTCCGGCAGTCAACGTGTTTTCTCAAAAGAAGACCCAACATTCTCTGCTCAACTGGATGGGCCGCCTCATTGCAGTTCGCAAGACGACCGGCGCATTCGGCAGCGGATCGATGGAGTTTCTTTATCCAGCCAATCACAGAATACTGGCCTACGTGCGGCGATTGGGCGATGAGACGATCCTGGTGGTCAATAATCTGTCGAACGCGGCCCAGGCTGTCGAGCTGGATTTGCGGCGATACAAAGGAAACATTCTGATCGAGATGTTCGGGAAAAACATCTTTCCGCGGGTAGGCGAACTGCCGTATCTGCTGACGCTGGGCCCTTATTCTTTTTACTGGTTTCGGTTGCGAAGAATCTGAAGTTACTTGTCGGCAGGGAAGCGACGCCACAATATGACGGAAGCTAAATTGGCGGAAGAAAGTTCTCTCTCGGATGACTTTCTCGGCCAACTGATCAGTGTCGGTGAAGTAGACATCCTGGTGGGCGTTCCCACCCATAACAACGCCAAAACCATCGGCCCGATCGTGGAAACGATTCAGGCCAGTCTGCTGACGTTCTTTCCCCGGGAGAGAATCGCCATTATCAACGCCGACGGAGGGTCGCGGGATGGCACGTCCGGACTGGTTGTGAATGCGGCGATCGGCGACACACGGAGTGGCTCAAAGATGTACGCCCTCCGTACATTGCACTCGATCAGTACCCAGTATGCGAGCACTCCCGCGGGCGGGATGGCGCTGCGGACCATTCTGGCGGCGGCTGAATTGTTGCGCGCCAAGGCATGCGTGGTGATTTCACCCGAATCCACTCAAATGACAACCGATTGGCTTGCCGCCCTTCTGCGGCCAATTTACGCGGAACAATTCGATCTGGTCTTGCCCACGTATCGAAGGCACAGGTTTGATGGGATCCTGTTGACGAATCTCGTCTATCCGATGACGCGTGCGGTTTATGGGTTACGAATCCGCGAGCCTTATGCCTTGGAGTTTTCTTTCTCAGGCCGCCTGGGAAGCCAGTTTCTTGCCCAGAATCCGTGGCTCGAAGAAACCGCTCGGGCTGGTTCGGAAATTCAATTCACCCTGGCTGCGATTGCCGGAGGATACCGCATCTGCCAATCCTTCCTGGGAGCCAGGGAGCATGTTGAGAGACGTTCCGCCGATTTGGTTCCAGCCCTGCGACAAACAGTCGGAGCTTTGTTCTCTTCGCTGGAGCCCAATTTTTCGCTGTGGAGTCCGAAAACGGGCTCCCAGCCGATCCCTACGACCGGCGCCGAGCAGGAGTTCACGCTGGAGCCACTGCGAATCAATCGAAAACGGCTGCGAGACATGTTCTCGACCGGAGTCGCCGAGTTGGAATCTGTATTTCGGGCAATTCTTTCCGCCCCGACGCTGGCAGAACTCCAGCGAATCGCCGGTCTGGATGAGGCGCACTTCCGCTATTCCGAGGAGTTGTGGGTCAAGACGGTTTACGAGTTTGCCGTGGCCTATCACAAATCGGTTATCAGCCAGGATCACATCATTCAGGCCCTGGCGCCTCTTTTCCGCGGCCGAGCGTTCACATTCCTGATGGAGAATCGAAACGGTTCCGCCAACGATGTCGGAAACAATATCGAAGGCCTATGCCTTGAATTTGAACGAATGAAACCGTATCTGCTCGAGATGTGGAGCGGTAGACAGTGAGGTCATCATCATGCGAGAAATGATTATCAGCGAATTAATGCAGGCCATGCAGCAGTTCACTAGAGGCTTCGCCCACATCCTGCCCCGGATCATCGTACTTGTGATCGTCGGACTTGTGGGGTGGATCGTCGCGTACTTTTTCAGGGTGTTATTGCGCAGCATCCTGCGGCTCGTCAAGTTCGACAAACTCTCGGAGAGTGCAGGCGCGTCGCAACTGCTCAGCAAGGCCGCGTTGCCTTCGGCGACGGAACTGCTAAGCCGGTTCGTGTTCTGGGTGGCGTGGCTGGGATTCATTTTGCTGGGTGTAAGCGTGCTCGGAGTTTTTGGCCTGCAGGAGCAAATCGCCAGGTTCTTCCTTTTCTTGCCTCGTCTTTTTGTAGCGCTGCTTATCTTGTTTGTCGGACTGCTCTGCGCCGGCTTTTTCTCCCGTGCCGCGCTGCTAGCCGCCGTGAACGCCAGCCTGCCTTCCCCCCGCCTGTTAAGTGTTGCTATTCGTACGATCATTATTATTTTTGTGTTGTCCATGGTTTTTGAGGAGGTGGGAGTAGCAGAACAAACCATGCTGGTTGCTTTCGGAATTGCTTTTGGAGCCGTGATGCTGGGGTTGGCAATCGCATTCGGCATGGGCGGCCAGGACCTGGCAAAGCGATTTCTAGAGGCGAAGTTTGTTCATGGAAGGGATGATGATGGGAAAGAAGACGAACTGTCGCCACTCTAGAAAGTGACGCAGAGCACTTGGTGGATTGGGATTGGGTTTCGCAGCCTGCTGAAGACGTGCTGTAAGGGACTAAACCGGAATAACCCCTGGAATCTGGTTCGGGACCAGGGGTCGGGGGTTCAAATCCTCTCTCCCCGACCAATTCTTCTTTCATCACTTGAGGCAGATTAATCTGGTTGGCGCGGATCTTTTAGCGCAGGGTGCTGCTGACGGTCTGCTTCTTCAGCGACGGCGATCTGCTTCGATTTGCGATACACGTTTGCGACGGCGAGCGTCCAGAAGGGGACAAGATCGACTCCGGGAACGAGTTTGGCAAAAAACGAAGGCAGAAACTCCCAGTGCCATCCCAGAAGGTTCACCAGCAGGGCGGCGACACCGAAATCGAGAACATCGTCTGCGGGCGACAGAGCGCCTTCTACGAACAATGGGAACACAACGATTTGGAGTGCATCGGCAATGATGGCCAGCACCATAGCGGCTCGAAAGCGCGATCCTGGCGAGATTGTGATGGTGTCCTGAGTCATGGCAGTGTGTTGCTCGATGCTTATTGCTTATTCTAAACCGGACGGCATGACTCTTTCGATTGGTCAAGTTCCTAAGAGGTTGACTTGTAGTTTCTCGTAGCCGTGTTCGCGTGCCCACAGGTCCAGAGGGATGGTTGCCAGCTCGTCCACAACGGCAACCGCGAGTCCGGTTTTGGTCAAGTCGATGCTTTTCAGATAGGTGTGACAGGTGTCGCAGACATCCACTCGGACGTGGGCGATTTCGGGCGCAGAATAAAATGCCATCTGCGGCTCTCGTTCTTCGCCGCACGCCGGACAATAGATTCTGCGGAACAGCCATTCGTGGGAGCAGAGCATGCAGATCAACGATTTTTTTGCGCCATCCCCTTCGCTCCGCAGTACGGCGACGGCCGGTCTTCCGCCGCAAAGCGGACATGTGGATGGAGTTCCATCTACAATCGCGATCTCCCGGTGATCCGCCAGGTATTCCGCGTAGGGCTGAAGAAAAATCCACGCCAGCGCCCGTTCGGAAGACTCTCTGTTGTCTACGCCTCCAGTGAATTCTGGCTCCCCGTGCCAGAAGTCTTCAATCGCATGTTGCCATGCCGCTGGTCCCTTCTGCACCAGAGAGCCGGAGGCGTCGGCGAGCAGCGCAGGCGCAATCTGCTGGATCAGCGAAAGGAATGCGGGAAACTTTGGCAAAAGGAGGAAAAGGTCCAATTCATCGCGCAAGGGACGATCCGAGGAGATCTTCGGCGCATCCGCAAGAGATTTCTGGATTTCTCCGTAAATGCTTTTCTGAAACGTCGCGACACGCGCGTAGTAACGAAGTCCTTCCGCGGAGAATGGATAAGACGATACGAGTTCGTTGGCGCGACGGATGCGCCGATCCCACTTCGCATCGGTCATTGTTTGGGTTTGGGGGTCATTGTTTGGGCAGCGATGGCCGGGGTCGGGGTTTGCCGATGACGTCGTAGTACCAGGTGCGGTGAAACGTCCACGCCCACGCGCGCGTGACGTAACCGTTAATCATGGACCCAAAGCTGCCCTCTTCGAGGACCGCGCTCATGTAGACGTGAATGAGAAACAGTCCGATCGTGATGAGAGCCACGCTGGCATGAATCAGAACCGCGGCGTAGCGAACGAACCGGAGACTCCATGGAAGCGTTTCCGTGTACCACAAGGCGACGCCGGAGAGCAGCAAAAGAATTACGCTGTAGAAAATTCCCCAGAAGAAGAGTTTTTGTCCATAGTTGAACCGGCCGACCGGCGGGAGTTTGTCATCTTCGTTCTTGATGTAATCCGGGATGGCCTTCGCCCAGGCGCGATCGGCGTCGTCAATTTCCATGTCACCGCGCCACTCTTTGAAAGTCCAGAACAGCGATGCGGAAAAAATCAATCCGAACCACGGATGCCAGAGTCGTGCAGCGGAGCCGCCTCCTACAACCGCTGCCAGCCAGTACAGATAGGGCGACCAGAACGCGAGGCCAGTCATCAACAGGTAGGTGTAAGAGAGCGCACCGATCCAATGATTCACACGCTCGGCGAACGTGTAACGGACGATCGACTCTTCGTTCTGGCTGGCGTTCTGGCCGGCGGAACTTGAACGCGAGACCGCGTCGGTGGTCATACCCGCCCTCCTTCATCACGCCGGGCTTCATTCTGCTTCTGCTTCTGATTCTGCGAGGCATTCGGGGAAGCATCCGGCGGGATCGGTTCCACTCTCTTCAGTCCAAATCGCATGTAGTGCAATGCCATGCCGACGATGCCGCCAACAATGGCTGCATTGCCCAGCCACTTCAGCGGCGTTTTCCACAAACGCACCGACCAAGGGATCCGCGGATCCTTGGGAAGTCCGCCGTACAACTCCGGATTCTTCGCATCGTGCAGGACGTAGATCACGTGCGTTCCGCCCACTCCGTCCGGATCGTACACTCCTGCATCCTGAAATCCGGAGTTTGTGCGAAGTTGCGCCGCGCGTGTCTCCGCCAGTTCCTTCATTTCCGACTTCGTTCCAAAATGCAGGCAGCCGGTGGGACACGCTTTGATGCAGGCCGGCTCGAGTCCCACCGATACGCGGTCATTGCACAGCGTGCACTTAAAAACTTTGCGCGATGGAGGATCGAATTTCGGAATGTTGAACGGGCAGCCCGTCATGCAATATCCGCACCCGATGCAATTCTGCTCCTGAAAGTCGACGATGCCGTTGGCATACTGGACGATGGCGGCATCGGCCGGGCAGGCTGCCAGACAGCCCGGGTCGGCGCAGTGCATGCACTGGTCTTTGCGCATGAGCAGCATCATGGTGCCGTCAGCGCGTTCGTGTTCGTTGAATTTGATCAGGTTCCAGTAATTCCATGCCGTCTCCGGCATGGTCTGGTAGCTGTTGTCGAAAGTGGTTTCACTGAAGGTGTAGCCGTTCCATTCCAGGCAGGCTACTTCGCACGCTTTGCACCCGATGCACGTTGTCGTGTCCACCAGCTTGCAGACCTGGAATTCACGGTTCAGGCCCTTACCCGGGACGACTCCAGCGTGACCAGAAATGCGGATTAGCTCGGTGGCCGCTTGGCTCATGATCGCTCTCTGTTCCTAATTCCTACGCCTTCTCAACTTTGACTAAGAAGCCCTTCGATTCCGGAGTGTGGGCATTGGGATCGGTGACTGCGGGCGTCAGCAAATTTGCTGGTGTCCGTGCATTTCTTCCTTCATCTTCATCGATGCCGCGGAAGCCCTGGTGAATCGGCAGTCCGATCTGATAGGTCTTCTTGCCGTCGATCATCATCGGTTTCAGCCGGCGAGTCACAAAGGCTTTCGCGATGTAAGTGCCGCGCGCGCTGATGACCTTGATCTTGTCGGTTCCGCGAATTCCTTTTTCGTCCGCCAGTTCCACTGGAATTTCCACGAACGGTTCGGGAATCAGCTGAACATTCATGGGATTATTTTTCGTCCAGTAGTGATACTGCTCGGTCAGCCGGTAAGTAGTACAAACGATGCTGTACTCTTCCGGCGATCCAAACTTGTCGAACGGAGTGTTGAACTTCTTGACCAATGGATTGTTCGACTGCTCGGGGTGAAACGGATTTTTGATCGGGCTCTCGATCGGCTCGTAGTGTTCAGGGAACGGGCCGTCTGCCAGCACGCCGATGGGCGCGAATAGTCGCCCGACGCCTTCGGGATTCATGATGAAAGGTCCCATGTGATCTTTGGGATTGGAGTCAGGCTTGAAATCGGGTACATCGTTGCCCACCCATTTTCCCGCCCCTTCGTTCCACCAGACCTGCTTGCGATCCGAGTCCCAAGGCTTTCCATCTGGATTGCAAGAGGCGCGATTGTAGAGCACGCGCCGGTTTGCCGGCCACGACCACGCCCAGTTGGGGAAAACGCCCATTCCCGACGGATCTTCCGTGCCTCGCCGATGGATCTGCGATCCCGCTTCGGTCCAGCAACCTGAGTAAATCCAATTGCCGCACATCGTGGTGCCGTCGTCCTTCAACCACGCGAATCCGGGCAGCTGCTGGCCGGCCTTGATGACCTGTCCGGTCGCGTCATCCTTCAAGTCGGCCAGAGCTTTGCCGTTGATTTCCATCGCTACCTGCGAAAGTGGAGGATGAGCCGCGTCGGCGTAGGCCCAATTCAGATTCAGAATCGGATCAGGGAATTTTCCACCCTCTTTTTTATAGAGGTCACGCACCCGCAGGAAAATCTGCGCGATGATGTCCTGGTCGAGCCGCGCTTGGCCAGGAGGTGGAACCGCGGCATATTTCCACGTAACCCAGCGCGCGGAGTTGGTCATGCTGCCGTCTTTTTCGGCGAAGCCCGCGCAGGGCAGACGGTAAACCGTGGTGTTGATGTTCTTCTGTTCTTCGGCGGTTATTCCTGGCGCTCGCCAGAACTCGCTGGTCTCGTCCTCATAAATCTCGCCCACGACCAGCCAGTCGGCCTTCTTCAGCGCATTGATGTTCTTGTTTGTGTCCGGGCCAATCATTACGCCGTTCATGCCAAAGGCCAACATGCCCTTGATCTTGCCGTTGTACATGTCGTCCCAGATGTGCGTCCACGAGCAATCTTGTCCGGGTTTGGGGAGGTAATCGAAGCCAAATCCATTTTCCTTTGTGGCCGCGTCTCCGTACAGCGCCTTCAGCAGCGACACCATGAATTTCGGTGTGTTCGCGTAGTAGTTCATTGAATTCCACGGCGACGGCTTAGACGCTGACGGCGTGGTGCGCTTCAGATATGTCGCCAAATCTGCGTCATCGGGAACCGGCCCCTTCAGGTAGCCGGGCAGGGAATCGTACAGGCCGGCCATATCGGTCGCTCCCTGAATATTGGAATGGCCGCGAAGAGCGTTTACGCCGCCGCCCGCTCTGCCGACGTTGCCGAGCAGGAGTTGAATCATGGCGGCAGTGCGGATGATTTGCGTCCCGAAAGTGTGCTGCGTCCAACCCACTGCGTAAATGATGGTGGCGACTTTCTTCATGTCGCCATCTTTACGGACTGAAGTAAAGAGATCGATGGCTTTCAGGTACTGGTCCTTGGGGATGCCTGTGATCCGCTCGACCGCTTCGGGGGTGTAACGGGAGTATTGCTGCTTCATCAACTGGAATACGCAACGCGGATGCTGAAGGGTCAGGTCGTAAGCGACATTCGGGGGCAATGCAGGCGGCGGCACAGGTGTCGCCGGATGCGAAGGAGCTTGTGGATTCGCCTTGCTGGAAGCTGCGGAAACTGGCGGGGTGTGAGTTGCGTGCGCCGAAGTATCAGCGGTGTCCGTTTTGCCGCTGAGGTCTCCGCCTTCTTCGTAATTCCAGGTGGTCTTATCGTAGCTGCTCGACGCTGTATTAAATCCCGAGTACAAACCGTCGTCAGGAAGTTTGAAACCTTCTTTTACGATGAAGGCCGCGTTGGTGTAGTTGACGAGATATTCCTTGGCGATCCGATTGTTCTCGATGGCATAACGGATCAGGCCGCCGAGGAACGCAATGTCAGTGCCGGCGCGAATTTGCAGGAATTGGTCTGCGGTCGCTGATGTGCGGGTGAATCGCGGATCGACAGAAATCAGCTTGGCGTTGCGGTTGCGCTTCGCCTCCATCGCCCACTTAAAACCGCAGGGATGATTTTCGGCGGGATTCCCGCCCATGATCAACATCATGTCGGTGTTCTTGATGTCGATCCAGCCATTCGTCATGGCCCCGCGTCCAAATGTTGGTCCCAAACTTGAGACCGTGGGTCCGTGTCAAACACGGGCTTGGTTTTCTAAATAAACCAAGCCCAACCCCCTCATGGCCTTGACGGCCAGAAAATTGAACTCATTAGTATCGGTGCAGCCGCCGATAAACGAGATGCCTTCGCACCGATTCACTGTACGACCGCTCGCGTCCTTTTCCACAAAGGAGCTATCGCGTGTTTTCTTGGTCCACTGGGCGATCTCATTCAAGGCCTGGTCCCAGGAAATGTCCTGCCAATCCGTCGCGCCTGGCCGCCGGACTTGCGGCTTCGTGAGCCGCCGCGGGTTCAGCATATCCTGCTCGAGTGATGAGCCCTTCGGGCAAAGCGTGCCGCGGTTGGTGGGATGATCAGGGTCGCCTTCGACATGGATTACTTGCGGCGTGACGTTCTTGGCTCGATCGCCGATCGTGTAAATGAGTACGCCGCAGCCAACCGCGCAATAGGGACACGTCGAGCGCGTCTCAGCAGCGCGTGCAATCTTTAACTCTTTGAGTTGTGCGTAGGCGGGCTTAAGGTCGAAGCCAAAGACGGTGGCGCCGATGGCACCGACAGTTGCTACTTTGAAGAAATCTCTGCGCGTTGTGGGCATCGAAGAATCTCCGCATCCGTCCAGGAATCGTGGGACTCTTTAACGTTAACGTTGGGTATTCTAGCGCATCTCCTTCGAATCCAGAAAACTTGTTTTCTGGCCCGGGCGTCCTGATGGGATCGGGACACTACTGTTTTTCCTGACGAACGAATTGCGAAACTGAAACAGCGAAACGCGGCCGGTATTAGTCGTGACCTGCCCACTTGGTCTCGAGATTCGGCGGACGCAGAAGCGTTTGCATCACCACGCAATACTGTTCTGTTTTTTCCTGCAATGCGCGCAGTTGTTCTGGGGTTGCCGTAGGCGCGGCAACATCGAAAAGAAGATGAATACTTTCAAAGCCTACTGGGACGTCTTTTGCAATGCCGAGTGTGCCTCGAAGATCCAAGTCTCCCTCGACCGTGACCTCAATGCGTTCGGTCGGAATAGCCATAGCCGCAGCCACCATCTGGCAGGTAATTTGCGCGCAAGCGGCCAAAGCCCCAAGTAGAAGGTCACCGGAACAAGCCCCGGCGCCAGCGCCTCCCACGCCCTTGTGGGCCTCGGCCTGGTAGATGGCGCGTCCGATGTCGATGGAGCATGCCACCGGTGCATCCGTCTGCGCGCCCTTTGCGCGCATTGTGATCTTCGAGGAATTTGGGTCGTTTCGGTATTGGTCTTTCAAGGGCTTTTGAAGGGATCGAATATCCATGGCAACCTCTTTCCTATGTTCTTACCGTTCTTTTCGATGCTGCTGGCTTCTCGCTAAGCGAGGGCAGCTTCGACCACGCGTCTTGAAGCTGCTTCATCTGCATGCTAGCATCTGTGCACATCAGAGGGATGCTCATGCCGAAGTACGTCATCGAACGGGAAATCCCGGGAGCTGGAAATCTAACCGACGCTCAATTGCGGGAAGTCTCCCAAAAATCGGTCAATGTTTTGAAAGGAATGGGTCCCGAGATCCAGTGGCTCCATAGCTACGTCACGGGCGATAAGGTGTACTGCGTCTATCTCGCCCCTGACGAGGCGACCATCCGTGAACACGCCAAACGAGTGGGACTTCCTGCCAATCGCATCTCCGCGGTTCGCCGCCTTCTCGATGCCGCAAGTGCGGAGTAGGGGTTAAGACGGAGACGAGAGATCTTCTGTAGTGAGCACCTCTTCAATCGCTTTTTCGGCCGGCAAAGCCCAACCTTCTAACCAGGCCGTCGCTACTCCCTTGGTGGTCAATGCCTGGCGTGCTGCCTGCAGACTCGTTTCCAGTTTGGTCTGCTCCGCGGGTGTGAGTGGGGCGCCGATATCTTTGCGCAGCGCAGCGGCCGCGCCCGCCAGTCGCAGCGAACGCTCGGCTTCGAGTTGAGCGGCCGCTAAGCAGGCGAAATATTCCAGCACGCGCGCAATTCCACGCCGGTGATCCAGTTCCTGGAAAAGTTTTATGCTTCCCCGGTACATGAAGCGCGCTGTCGAAAAATCTTTCTTTTCCCTGGCTAAGTTACCCAGATCGGCGAGCGTGCCAGCAATTCCCCAACGGTCATCGACTTCACGAAACATTGCCAGGCCCTGTTCGTACAAGGTCTGCGCGGCAGCGGAATCGCCCTGATCACGCGCGACATCCCCTTGGTAGTTCAGCGACCAGGCGACGCCCGTCCGATCTCCTAGTTGCTGGAAGATCGAAAGGCACTCCGCATATAGTTCGCGGGCGCGACCATATTCTCGCTGTAATTTGACGACGTTCGCCAGGTTACTGAGTGCACGAGCAATGGCCTTCTGGTCGCCCGATTCTCTCCACAGCGCGAGACTCGCTTCGAACAGGACGTGCGCATCTTCGACGTCACCGCGGTCGCGAGCAAAGACCGCTAACGCATTCAAAGAAACGGCTACACCCGTTTTGTCGCCGAGCGCTTGCGCAATGTCTTGACTTTCATTGATCAGTGCAGCCGCCGAGGTGTAATCCCCCTGTTCCCCGGCGAGCACACCTGCGGCAAAAAGGGCGCGCATGCGCAACTTCGTGGTGGCTCCAGCTCCTGTTAACTTCAGCAGCCTGTCCAATCGGTCTCGGCCTTCGGCCAGATATTCGCGAACCTCCCAAAAGCGAAAAAGGGAAGTGCCCAGACGCAACCCCCACTCCGCATTTCCGGTTTCAGTCAGCCACTCCAGGGCCGCGCGAAAATTGTCATGTTCGAGCCCCAACCGTTCCAGCCATCCGGCGCCTTCCGCATCGCTCGACTCCGTGGCATTTTCTTCTGCCAGCACCAGGTAGTAGGCGGCGTGGGCGCGCCTGGTCAATGCTGCCTCGCCACTTGCTTCCAGCTTTTCGAGGGCGTATTCGCGAAGCGTCTCCAGCATCACGAACCGAGATTCACCCTTCCCTTGCTCGGCTTGCTGCATCAGGCTTTTGTCCACCATGGATGCCATGCCATCGAGCAGGTCCAGGTCGAGGTCGCCCTTGGCATCGCATACGGCTTCTACGCTTTCCAGATTGCATCCGCCGACGAACACCGATAATCGCCGAAAAAGCTTCTGCTCGGCAGGGTTCAGCAGATCGTATCCCCAGTCGATGGCCGCGCGCAGCGTCTGCTGCCGCTGCGGCAAATCCCGTGAGCCGCCGGTTAACAGCTGCAAGCGGCTCGCCAGGCGCGTCAACATGGAAGCCGGCGAAAGAACTTTGACGCGGGCGGCAGCAAGCTCGATCGCCAGAGGCAGACCGTCCAATCGGGCGCAAATCTCGGCGACGGCGGAAGCGTTTTCTCGATTCAGTTCAAAATCTGGTCTGGCAGCGGCGGCGCGTTGCACGAACAGCGCGACCGCTGGGCATTCCGACAGCGCCTTCACCGAAGGCATGGACCGTGAATCGGGCAGCGTCAGCGGTTGTAGTGGAAATTCATGCTCTCCGTACAAGTGCAATGCCGAGCGACTCGTCACCAGAATTTTGACATTGGGTCCTGCGGCTAAGATTTCCGCCACAGTAGGTACGGCTTGAACCAGGTGCTCGAAGTTGTCCAGCAGCAGCAGAACTGGCGCGCGCAACGAATCCTGCAAATTTCGCTTGAGTATTTCAAGTGGTGATTGTCCTCCGGCCTCGCGGATCCCTAATGCTTGCACGATTACGGAAGCGACCAGGTCGGGGTCGCTTAGCGCAGAGAGTGGAACGAAGTGAGTGCCTCCGGGGAAGTGTTCGACGAGACCATTGGCAACCTGCGTCGCCAGCCGCGTTTTGCCGATCCCACCGGGGCCGGTGATTGTGACCAGGCGAACTTGCGGACGCAGCAGGAGCTCTTTGGCAGCGGCTACTTCTCTTTCTCGCCCCACAAAACCAGTCCGCTGCACAGGAAGATTGGTGGGACGGGCTTCCGCCTGCTTAATCGGATTCTCCGAGAACCGATCGCGTATGGCTGTGAGTTCCCGAGCGAGCTCCCGGGTCGAGACATAGCGCTTCTCCGGTTCCTTCGCCAGGCATCTTTCGATCAGCCAACACAGCGGAGCAGGAGCGTCCCGGCTTTGCCCCGCAATTGGTTCGGCCGGCTCACGGAGAACGGCCACAAGTGTTTCCGCTGCCGTGTTTCTTTGAAAGGCACGCTTTCCGGTGACCATCTCGTAGAGCACCAAGCCGAGCGAGAATTGGTCTGACCGGAAATCCAATCCGGTTCCGCTGACCTGCTCCGGTGACATGTATCCCACCGTCCCTAGAACCAGGCCGGCTGGAGTTCGCGAGGTGGACAAGTTGTAAATATCCGACTGCCTCCCGCCGGATGATGCGAGCTTAGCGAGGCCAAAGTCGAGAATCTTCACGAAGCCATCCTGCGAAACCATCAGATTCTCGGGCTTCAAGTCGCGGTGAGTAATGCCTGCTTCATGAGCCTTGGTCAGACCCTCTGCAATTTGGGCCGCGATTTCAATTGCCTTTCGCATCGGCAGCATGCTGGAACCGAGTAGCTGGCGCAGAGTTTTACCCTCCACCAGTTCCATCGCGATGTAGTGACAGGAACGGTCTTGTCCGAGTTCGTAGATGGTCACTATATTGGGGTGGTTGAGGGCAGAGGCCGAGCGTGCTTCTTGCTCGAAGCGGTGCAACCGCTCATGGTCCGCGGCGAACGCGGCGGGTAGAATCTTGATGGCAACAATGCGGTCGAGGCGTATGTCTCGAGCGCGATAGACCTCGCCCATCCCACCGGCACCGAGCAACTCAATAAGTTCATACGATCCGAGCTTCGTACCAGAAAGGGCTCGCGGCGGGGTCAGCTGTAGAACTTCCGAGGCGTCGGCGGCCAGGAATGAAGTTCCCGCCTCTTCGTACGAAGCGATTAAGGATTCTAGTTCGCGGCGCAGATCGGCATCCGCCCCACACGCTGCGTCGAGGTAGGCTTGCCGTTCCGGTGACGCCAGACGAAGGGCTTGCTCAAGAATTTCTTTGGTCCGTTCCCACCGTCCCGAAATCGTCATGTTCGGGAACTCCGGGATATCTCCCTGTGCAGCCAGGCTCGGGCCGCAGTCCAGTCGCGTTGCACAGTTGCGGTCGCGATCCCCATCACTTCGGAGGTCTCCTCCACAGAAAGTCCGGCGAAAAAACGCAACTCGACGACACGGCTCTGCCGTGGATCGATTTCAGCGAGGGCATTGAGGGCATCATCGAGCGCGACAACATCGACGTTTTTGCGCTGGGGTAAAGCCGTAGCATCGTCGAGTTCCAGCAGGCAGATACCGCTGCCACGTTTGGAGGCTCGATGGCGGCGAGCGTAGTCCACCAGGATCTGGCGCATGAGTTGCGCGGCGATTGCGAAGAAATGCGCGCGGTTCTCCAACTTCGGTAGATTCTGCCCGACCAGCCGAAGATAAGCCTCATTGACTAGCGCTGTGCTCTGCAGAGTGTGGTGAGGACGTTCGTTCCTCAGGTGGTGGTGGGCCAGACGGCGCAATTCGTCGTAGACCAAGGGCAGCAACGCGTCCGAGGCACTACGTTCGCCGGCGCGCCAGCCCTGCAACAGTTTCGTAACCTGACTCGGAGCCTCATGCGCCAACAGATTCGCCCCTAGCGCGTGGGGAGCGCTGGCTGTGTAGCGTAACCCTTCCGGTTTTGCCTGTCAACGCTGAGACGGACCTGCCGACGACGGACCCGCACTCTAAAAATACTTTTACTTCTTTTCTCTTCTAATGATCAAATCCGCCGGGATTTTCCGCCGTTACATACAGGGGGATTATGAAGCGCAGAAGCAAGTCGAGATGATTCCCCCAAAGAGAAATCACGACATTACGAAGAGCGTAATCCACGCGGAGGATCACATGAAACTCACACGAAGTTCAAAGTCAGAAGACTCTCTGTCAGCCACCACACCCTCGTCCGTCAACGGAACCCGAAAGGATCCAATGAAAAACAAGAGAAAGTTCGGTTTGCTCACTGGCTGTTTGATATTTGCGTGCGCGGCGTTTTCGATGGCGCAGGTTTCAGCCCACAATTCCGAGCACGGGCAGGCGGTTCACGATCCTGCCCCTTCCGATACGCTCGTGCAACTCGTTCGCAAAGGAACGAGCCAGTACATCAACGTAAACAATGCCACTGCCGCCGGTTACGGACCATTTCTAGGCTGCGTTGCCGGCACCGACCACGGGGCCATGGGCATTCATTACGTCAACGGCACCCTGCTCACCAATCTCACGCTCGATCCCTCGCAACCGCAGGCCCTCATCTACGAACCCGACAATGGCAAGCTGACGCTCGTAGGCGTCGAGTTCATCCTGGACTCGGCGAGCTGGCTCGCGGCCAACGGCGCTCCTCCGGTGCTCGACGGGCAAGTGTTCAATTTCGTCGGCGCCCCGAATCGCTTCAACATCAACTCATTCTTTGAGCTCCACGTCTGGGCGTGGCGCGATAACCCGCAAGGTGCGTTCGTGGACTGGAACAACGATGTGACCTGCACGGGTGAATGAATCTCGAGAGGCGTTGCTCGTGATCTGCCGGGCCTTTCGTGCCCGGACATTTTGTACGTAGCCGTCGGCTGGGGTGTGGGGACGTGGGAAACACGAAGCTTTTTCCATATCTCCATCCCCCGGTTGTTCATGCGGGAGGTCGTAGCCCGCGCGATCCTCAGTGCGCACGGATCTCGAGATGAAAATAATCCGAGGCACTTGGGCGTTCATGGTAATAAGCAGGAAATTCGGTCGCGATAGATTCTCCGCTGGTACAAACTAAGAAACCGGGGTCTTACCATGCCAAAGTTTGTCATCGAAAGAGATATTCCGGAAGCTGGTACGCTTTCGTCGCAGCAACTGCAGGCAATATCGCAGAAATCGTGCGGAGTTTTACGAGAGATGGGAACAGAGATTCAGTGGGTTCAGAGTTACGTGGCGGATAACAAAATGTACTGCATTTACCTGGCCCCCAACGAAGACGCGGTCCGTAAGCACGCCCAAGGGGGTGGCTTTCCGGCCAACCGGATCTCCCGCATCCGATCGGTGATCGATCCCACAACCGCAGAATAGGCGAGCAAGTTTACTGTGGCGAATTCTCGCCCGACGTCCAGAGGAGCGGGCTTTCATTCATTTGGCCGGCTTCTGCCCTTCCTAGTCTGGTGGGTTGACTGTCAGGGTGAAATTCTGGGTGGCATTGGGCAGGACACCGTTCTTCGCCGTGAAAACAAGCGGGAAAGTCCCGGTCTCAGTGGGCGTTCCGCTCAGAAGGAAACCAGAGAATGTCACGCCGTCAGGTAGGGCACCAGACTCGGTGATCGTAGGAGGAGGAGTACCCGTCACAGCCACCGGGAAGGAACCCGGTGTGCCTTCCGTACAGGTGGTGCCATTCGCACTTGTTATGGACGGAGCTTCAGGAGGGTTGAGCGGAGTTGCCATCTTGACACACCCCAGCAGGCTGGCGGTTGCAACTGCCAACACAGAGAAAAGTTGGACGAGTGGTAAGCCAGCACCTCCGTCACGACGCAGCTGTATCATCGAACTCCTCTAAGAACTGATAAGAAGCAAATGTCTGCGGGGAAGGCAGCCGAATTGTCCCACCGCTGCGTAGCCAAAGGCAAGTTCGCCGCCCGGACGATTCGGGCACGCCTCAGTTGAAGGGTAATCCCGATTTGAAAATAATCTGCATCGCGATCCACAGGCACGAGCCAATTTGTCCTTGTTCAGAATTTCGATCTTCCCTATACTGGCGGGGTTTTACGGGAGCAGAAGAAGATTTCGTCGGGACGGCGGCGAAGTCTTGCGACCCGCAAAACAAAATCTGTCAATCTCGACAAGAAGGAAGAGGAAATCGTGAATCGGAAACTCTGCGTATCCCTGCTATCCATCGCAGCGTTTGTCTCGGCCGGAGTCATGGAAGGCCGTGCAGAAACGCTGATGACGCGCCACGTGCGCGAAGCCACGATCAACGGTCAGGCCAAGCTGCTTGGGCGCCTTCCCGCCACCCAAATCATGCAGTTGGATATCGTTCTGCCCATGCGCGACCGGGATGGTCTGCACGCCTTCCTGGCCGATTTGTACAGCTCGACCGTTCCCAATTATCGCCACTTCCTCACCCCGGCCGAATTCACCCAAAGGTTCGGCCCCACGCAAGAACATTATGACGCTGTCGTGAAGTATGCTCAGGAGCACGGCCTGGCCGTGGTTGGCGGCTCCCGCGACGGCATGGAAGTGCAGGTCAGAGGGCCAGTCTCGGCGGTCGAGGCGGCTTTCCATGTGAGCCTGCTGGCCTATCAGCATCCCACCGAGAACCGCATCTTTTACGGACCGGACCGCGAGCCTACCGTAGACCTGCCGTTTGCGTTGTGGCATATTTCCGGTCTGGACAACTATTCCATTCCGCATCCGATGTTTGTGAAGAAGTCCGACTACGCCAAAGCGCACGGCATCAGTTCTGAAGATGTTGTTCGCCACGCCACCACTGGCTCCGGCCCGTCGGCGTCCTTCCTGGGCAGCGACATGCGCGCCGCTTACTATGGCGGGACGGCTCTGACCGGCGCCGGCCAGAATCTGGGATTGTTCGAATATCTGGGCACCGATCTCGCCGACCTGACCACGTACTTCAAGAACGCAAAGCAGACCAACAACGTGCCCATTACGCTACTCTCCACGGACGGGACCAGCACCAGCTGCGTCGATTCGAGGGCTGGTGGTCGTTGCGATGACACCGAGCAGACGCTGGACATGACTCAGGCTATCGGCATGGCGCCGGGGCTGGCCAGCCTGGTCATGTATATCGGCTCGACCGATACGGCCATCATCAGCTCGATGACCACGCACAGCCCGCTGCCTACCACGATCGGCTGCTCGTGGGGCTGGACGCCGGCTGATCCGACCACGCTGGATCCTTACTTCGAAAAAATGGCTTCGCAGGGGCAGAATTTCTTCGTTGCATCGGGAGACGATTCCACCTGGAAGAAGACAGGCGATGCCGAGTCTTGGCCTGCGGACGACGCCAATATTGTTGCCGTCGGTGGCACGGACCTAACGACTGCCAGCGCCGCTGGCCCGTGGAAGTCAGAGACGGCCTGGGTGGACAGCGGCGGCGGCATCTCACCGAATGACGTCGCGATTCCATCGTGGCAGCAACTCGCGGGCGTAATCAACTCCAGCAACAAGGGCTCTACTAAATATCGCAACGGCCCGGATGTTTCGGCCAATGCCAACTTCACCTTCTACGTTTGCGCTGATCAGACAACCTGCACGGCCAACGATTATGGTGGAACCAGTTTTGCCGCTCCGATGTGGGCCGGTTATATCGCGCTGGTCAACCAGCAACTGGCAGCCGACGGATACTCGACCATCGGCTTCATCAACCCTTATCTGTATTCGTTCGGCGTGAGTTCGAGCTACGGCACGGACTTCCACGACATCACCAGCGGCAAGTCCGGCAGCTACACCGCCGTGACTGGCTACGATCTGGTGACGGGATGGGGAAGCCCCAATGGCCAAGGGCTCATCAACGCCCTTGTCGGCGAGAAATAGCGGCGCCGGCATTTCCTGTTCTAACTAATAGGGCCCGGACTTTCGAGTCCGGGCCTTTTCTTAATCCGTCAGTCTGTCAGGGAAACCGAAAAGCGTTAACCACAAAGGGCACGAAGGATCACGAAGGAAGTCATCGCGGATGCAGGTCGGCAAAAACAAATCCGTCGTGCTCCACCACTTCTCCGGCGCGGACTGCGATGGGGCTTGAAAATACCGGCGCATCATAAACGAAGGTGTGAAATTCGCCGTTCTCGCCGCAGGGGTCAATCTGCGGGGGCAGGGCTTGCAGGAGGCGCAAATCATAGTCCTGCCCGGCAAAAGACTTCTCCAGCTTTGACGGGTCCACGCAGGTAATTTTTGCTTTTACGCCGGCTGCAATCATTTCGCGGGACAGTTGCGGGGTGGGAATTTGCCAGAGAGGAAAGAGTGGTTCGAGGCCGCTCCCTTGCAGTTGCCGAATCCGGTAATCGCGAACGTCTTGTAAGAAGAGGTCGCCGAACGCGACCGCGGTGATTCCTTCAGCCGTTGCCCGTTGGCACGCGGTGCGCATCAGGTCTTCGTATTCGAGGTTAGAGCAGGGCCAGGGCAGTTCCACGGGCCAGAGCGGGATTCCGGTACGTTCAGCCTGCGCTTCCACCAAGGCTCGGCGCACCGCATGCATGGCCACGCGGTCGGCTTGGGAGTTAAAGGTGGTGAGCAAAGCGACGACGTGGATGTCCGGCTGATGGCGGAGAAGGTGCAGCGCCCAGGCGCTGTCTTTGCCGCTGCTCCACGACAGGAGTACTTGTTTCACGCTTGACTCATTCAGCTTGCAATGGCCTGCGAGTTGAGAATAACAAACGCGCGCTGCTTGTAGAAGCGGACGGATTCCTCCCTTACGAGTATTCTTTCAGTATCATCATATTGTTGCCTGATATTGTTACTTGCCTTGTGCCGGTGCGCGTTGACCTCCGGTTCCTACGCGCGGATCGGCGCATAGATCTTGTGGGGAGTGGAGGGATGCGGTGCGTCTAAAGATTGTGCAGGCGGGAGAGCCGGTTTTGCGGCAGGCCGCGCGTCCGCTGACGAGGGACGAGATATTGGGAGACGAGATCCAACGGCTGATCCACGACATGAAAGAAACCATGCACGACGCTCCCGGCGTCGGTTTGGCTGCACCCCAGGTCGGCGTCCCGCTGCAACTTGCGGTGATCGAGGATCGCGAAGACGTGTTGAGGGATCTGCCGCCCCAGGACCTTATTGAGAGGGAACGACGGCCCGTCCCCTTTCACGCCATCATCAATCCACGGATCACTTTTTCGGGAGATGACCAAGTCGTTTTCTACGAAGGCTGCCTCAGCGTGGCCGGATTCTCTGCAGTGGTTCCGCGCGCCCGCGCGATTCGCGTAGAGTATCTCGACGAACGAGGGGAGCATCGCTCGGTTGAAGCTTCCGGATGGTACGCTCGAATTCTGCAGCACGAGATCGATCACCTGCAAGGCGCTCTCTACCTCGATCGCATGCACTCCCGCACGTTCACCTCGGTCGACAACTGGAATCGCTTTTGGAAGGGCCAGCCGATTAGCCAGGTTCCCACCGCTCCCATCAGCTAGTCCTTATAGTAATGAGCCGCGTGGGGGTCAAAATGGCTAGTTGCAATCGGCTGCAACCGGTTGCAAAAATTATCAGTCTTGATCGGTTTCGGACTTCGGGCTAGAGTAACAAATGTTGCGGACCGGCGGAATGCCGGACTCTGCAGCCTCAGCCTTCCCCCCGGTTTCTCTCCCTGGTTATGCGCGCGATTGTGAGGAGAAGGATGATCATGACGAATTCAAGGGCAAAATTTTCGGCGGTGGCAGCGTTGGCCGTCTCCCTATTAATGGTTTTCACCACCGGCGCTCTGGGTCAGGACACGGTCAGCGGCAGCGTTGAGGGCGGAAGCGCCGCTCTGACGCAGACTTTTCTAAGTCAGGCCCCGGTTGGTTTGCTGCTGCTCGGACCCGACCTCAGGCGCCCGGCCCCCCAACGCCCGGCCCCCCAACCCCCCAACAATGGTTGCGGCAACGGGAACGGGGGATGGAACCAGTGGGGCGGCGGCGGCAGGTGCAGCGCAGTGCCCGAGGGCGGGACCGCTTTTGCTTACCTTGCGCTGGTCGGCCTGTGTTGCGTGGCGACGGCGATCTTCAGTATCCGGCGGCAGGCGCGGGGAACGAAGTAACGACCACGAGGTAGCAACATCGACGTGTCTTTCACGTCTGACACTCTCTGCTTGATCTTCCTCTTGTAGATCTTGCTCTAGTTCATCTTGACTCCAGCGGCGCCCGCAAAAACGGGCGCCGTTGCACTTTGGCGAAGATTTTTGCCTTGGCCGGGGTGGGTGAGTCCGGTAGTGCGCAATGCTCTTCTATATAGACACAATTGCCAGCGGGCACGGAATTGAGTTACAGGGTCGCAACTCTTGTACACAGTGTGCAAGGCTTTGCGACCATGCTTTCAGGCGCTCAGCGCCCGCCGGCGGCCCGTGATTACTCAATCTTGACCAGGGTTCGGGCGATGGGACTATCGCTCGAAGATGGCATCTAACTGTCACAAATCAAATAAGTTATCGCCGTCCGTGATAGCGGTTTGGAAGTCCGTCTTTTGGCGCTTTCGTGGTGGTCTATACCACCAAAGTGCTACTTCCACCCCTTGCAATGATCTGCAATCCCATGTACGCTCTGTTCATCAGGGCAAGCCAATGATTCAGTTTGGTGTTAGCATCTCCCCCGCCCGAAGGTTCGCCGACGATTTTCCGTGGAAGTAGGGCCCAGGTGTTAAGCAGGAAACAACCGAGTTGACACGACAGCACGTATACGATAATCTAGATCGGATTAGTAGGGATTTAGAGCGTGGACGAACTTTTGTGCCTGGGTCGCATCCGAATTTGCAAGGTCGAACCGAAAGAAGATCGAGCAAAGTTTTTTAAGAACGGCGACGTAGCTACTTTCCTCCCCGGAAAATGGCCGGTAGCAACGTCGTTCACTGTAACGCTGTAACCGTTGTGGTTGTGTAAGTCTCCCCCTGGGTAGGTTCTCCCCCCTGAGATCTCAATGTCGAGATCTTCAGAGCAATCGGTGTCGGGCATTTCATTTTTTTATTGGGGTCACTCGCAAGATGTGACTTAGAGGGCGAAGCTATGGCCGTGAGCACACTATCGTGGGAATTGACGCAGCCGGCGCCGCCGGTCGAGACCGGAATCGAAGCCTGGTACGGGCTGCACACCCGGTCGCGGCACGAAAAAATTGTCGCCCAGCGCTTGGAAGAACGAGGAGTTACGACCTTTCTGCCTCTGGTCACCGAAGAGCGCCGCTGGAGCGACCGCAAGAAGTCGGTGCAGTTGCCGCTGTTCAGCTGCTATGTGTTTGCGAGATTTGCGCCAGAGCGGACAGAACGCCTGCGGGTTCTGCGGGTCGAGGGAGTGTTCGGGCTGGTTGGTTCGCGGGGTGAGGGCATCGCCATCCCAGACGAGCAGATCGATGCGGTTCGCAGTCTGGTCGATGGGCAATTGCCTTGGTCTTCCCATCCTTTTCTTAAGATCGGTCAGCGGGTGCGAATCCGCAGCGGGGCGTTGAATGGTGTGGAGGGCGTACTGGTGCAGCGCAATGGAGACCGCACCCTGGTTATCTCGGTCGATGCGATCCAGCGCTCCCTGGCGGTGCGCGTAGAAGGATACGAAGTCGAAGCGGTTTGAAATTGGAAGTCTAAAATTGGCAGGTTGAAGTCGGTTTGATACTCACCCCTGAAGTTGGTTTGAAATCGCAGTCCTCCTCTCTGGAAGGATTGAACTCACCCTTGACGGAAAACACTAAAACAGGAAACCTGCTGGTCGTGAGCCGGGATCCGGCGGTCTTGCGGATGCTCGGGCCTATGGACTCCTCTTCAGATTGCCGTCTGGAGACGGTCTCGAATAGTTGGCAAGCCATGGAGCGGATGCAATCGGGTACTGCGTCCGATGCGCTGGTGTTGGACATTCCGCTCGAAGACAGCGAGCCGATCCACTTTCTGCGCTGGGTGCGATGTTTCAGGCCTGATTTTCCAGTGATACTCCTTTGCTCTCCGGAAGATGCTGGTCGGGTCAGGGAAGCAGCCGGTGTTGATGGGGAAGACATGGTGTACAAGCCGTTTGACCCGAAGTATCTCGAGGCGGTGATCCGGAAACGGATGGAGGCATCCGGAAACGGCCCTGTCGAAACTGCAATCGTCGACATTGCCAGCAAGAATATCGAACCGCTCGGCCGGGACAGCTGCTTTGTAACTGCCAGTTTGATTATGCAGAAGCTGCGCGGGCAGGCAGCACTGCTGGCGAAGACTGATGTGCCCGTGCTGATTGTGGGCGAGAGCGGAGCGGGAAAGTACACAGTCGCCAGCCTGATTCACAAACTTTCGGTGCGATCGGGGTTCAAGCTGTTGCGAGTGAATTGCGCGGCCCTGCCGGAGGCTGAGCTCGAAGCGGAACTCTTCGGGGGCAAGGGTGTCTCCACTCCGTCGACTCTGGGGAGATTCGCAGCGGGGGAGACGGGCACGATTCTTCTGGAAGAAATCGCGGAGATGCCGGCGGGAGTGCAACTCCGGTTGTTGCAAGTTTTGCAAAATGACGAGGTTCGAAGCCCGGCGGGCTCGGAGGCAATCCCAGCCCGGGTACGGATCCTGGCGGCGAGCAGCGCCAACCTCGAGCGTGCATTGGCGGAGAAGCAGCTGCGGGAGGACTTGTTCCATCGTTTGAGCGGGTTCACGCTGCAGGTTCCACCTTTGCGCCAGCGTAGGGAAGAGATTGCGACCTTGCTGCACTACTTCATGCACAATCTGTCGCGACACTACGGACTGCCGGCGCGCGGCATTTCCGCGGGAATGGTTGCGGTTTGCCAGCGCCATTCCTGGCCGGGAAATTTGAAGGAACTGGAAGCCTTCGTGAAACGCTATCTGGTGACGGGCGAACCAGAGTCGATTGGGGAAAGAGGCACGAGTGAGAGCTTTATGGATGTGGGCATCGGAGTTGAACAGCTCGCTGCCTCCCGCGCGGTGAAAACCGGAGCGGCCTTGGTGAACGCCGAGGAAAAGGGCGTGAAATCCAAGCCGGAATCGCTAAAGTTGCTGATTCAGGGGATCAAGTGGGAAGCCGAGCGCAACGCCATCGCGGCCGCGCTGCTCAGAACTGGCTGGAACCGCAAGGCGGCGGCGCGTATGCTGAAGGTCAGTTATCGCACCATGCTGTACAAGATCGAGCAATATAAGATGCGCGCTCCGCAACCGTATCTTTCCCCGGTGCCCGCCGGAGAATTCTCCGGGTACGAATCAGAGTATGAAGCAAGGTACGACGAGAGCAAGAGCAACGGGGAAGCAAGATACGCGAAAGCAAGGTAGGCGAGGCAAGATAACCGTGGCACTCGAAAAAAATCTTCGGATAGCGATATTGTTGGTTAGCGTTACGCTGGCCGGCCGGGCCGCAGCGCAAACTTCGTCGGTGCCGTCGGCCGCAACCTCATCGGCAACCACGGCCGACAAGCCGCATGACGACAGTTTTGTGATTGGCAACGACGACGTGCTGGCCATCAATGTCTGGAAAGAGCCGGACATTTCGCGCTCGATTCCAGTGCGCTCCGACGGGAAGATTTCGCTGCCGCTGGTGGGAGAAGTCCAGGCTGCCGGGCTGACTCCTCTGAAACTCGAAAAAGACATTGCTGACAAGCTGAAGAATTACATTTCCGAGCCGGAAGTCACGGTGATGGTGCAGCAGGTGAACAGCCAGAAATTCAACATTCTGGGACAGGTCACCAAGCCCGGGTCGTATGGGATCGCCAACTCTCCGACGGTGCTGGATGCGATCGCGCTGGCCGGCGGCTTCCGGGATTTCGCTAAGAAGAAGTCGATCTATGTACTGCGGCACACGGCCAGCGGGGAGTCGCGGCTTCCGTTCAACTATAAGGATGTCAGTCAGGGCAAGAACATGGAGCAGAACATTAAGCTGCAGCCCGGCGACACGATTATTGTCCCGTAATGATTGCCGTGAATATTAATCTCGCGTGATCATGAGAATCGTCAACTCAGTCTGTTTCACTTTGCTCTGGTTTGGATTGCTTCTGCTCGTGGCGCCAGTGCCTGCCCCGGCGCAGCAACAGCAACAGGAAGATAAAACCAGCGTTTCGTCGACAGTCAGCGGTCCCCAGAATTCCGTATCCATGAGCAACGGAAACAACAACGGCGGCAACAGCAATATCGACGAGCCTCCTATGGTGACGCCTCCGATAGTGAGCGGGCAATCGTACCCGGTGGCGACCGCTTCGCAGGAGCGTTCCAACTATCTGCGCGGCGGAGTGATTTTTGCGACTGCCTACAGCGACAACGTGTTGGGATCGACCGGACCCACCTCCGCCCCGGTCAGCGACGTGAGTTATTCGGTATGGCCAACAATAGCGCTGGATCAAACCACGACGCGGCTGCACTGGACGTTGAACTACGCTCCCGGATTTACTTTTTACCAGAAGACCAGTTCACGCAATGAAGCTGACCAGAATGCGGCCGTCAACTTCCAGTATCGCCTCAGCCCGCACGTTACTTTCAGCGCCGTGGATACTTTCCAGAAAAGCTCGAACGTATTCAACCAGCCGGACCTGGGGTCAGCTGGCGCGGTTTCCGGCGGAGCTCAGTCGGCCAATCTGTCAGTGATTGCGCCTGTGGCGGACCGGCTTAGCAACAACGGGAATGTGGGCATGACGTACCAATTTGCCGCCGATTCGATGATCGGAGCCGGTGGGAGCTTCTCGAATCTGCATTATCCCGATCAAAGCGAAGTGCAGGGATTGTCCGATTCCGAGGGGCAGGGCGGGTCGGCGTTCTACAGCTATCGCGTCGCCCAGGGAAACTACCTGGGAGCGACCTATCAGTATCAGCGATTGTTGGCATTTCCGACCGAGGGCGAGAACGAAACGCAGACGCACGCAGTGCTGTTCTTCTATACCTACAACCGCACACCGGCATTCACGCTTTCTCTGTTCGGTGGTCCGCAGCACTCCGACACGGTTCAAAACCAAGCGTCGCAAGCGACCCCGGTTCAGTCTGGTCCGTCCGTTCCCGTGCCGCCGTTGCGGGCCTGGAGCCCGGCGGGAGGCGCCAGCGCAAGTTGGCAACGCCGCTTCACCAGCTTCGCCCTCGGCTACACGCACATCGTTGCAGGCAGCGGAGGGTTGGCGGGCGCGGTAAAAATCGACAGTGCCAACGTGTCGCTGCGGCAGCAGATGACGCGCACGTTCTCCGGCTCGGTGAGCGGGTTTTATGCCCAGAACGATGTACTCGATGCGGCTGCCCTCGGCACCAGCAACGGCCATTCGATTTCCGCGACCGCTTCGCTGCAGCAGCAGGTTGGCCAGAACCTGAATATTCAGGCCGGGTACACGCGGCTGCATCAGGACTACAGCACAGTCGCGGTGCTGGCTGCGCATCCTGACACCAACCGCGAATTCATTGCGATCTCGTATCAGTTTTCGAAAGCGCTGGGAAGATAATCTTTATGGTTGACGAACTCGACGACGAAAAATCGGAAGGCTTGAACCTGCAGCACTACCTGGGCGTGGTGCGCCGCCGCCACATGTATTTCCTGATCCCGCTGTTTCTCGGCTGGATCATCGTGTGGGGAGTCAGCTGGGTTCTGCCGCCGCGCTACCTGTCGAGCACGCTCATCCTGGTGGAACAGCCCACCATGCCGAAAGATTACGTCATGCCCAACGTAAATGACGACCTGCAGGAGCGCATGCAGAGCATCACCCAGCAGATTCTGAGCCGCACCCGGCTGCTGCACATCATCGACGAATTCAAGCTGTATGCCGGCGGCCACGCCCAGCGCTCGCCCGACGAGAAGGTTGCGATGATGCGCAAGGACATCGTCATCGACCTGGTGCGGGACGAGCGCAATCAGATTACCGCGTTCAATGTGTCCTACTCCTCGCGCAGCCCGCAGATGGCCCAGCAGGTGACGAGCGAACTGACCGATCTGTTCATCAACGAAAATCTCGAAGTGCGGCAGCGCCAGTCGGAAGACACCACCCAGTTTCTCGAGGCGCAACTGGAAACCGCGCGCAAGACGCTCTCCGAGCAGGAAGAAAAGATACGCGAGTTCAAAGGGCAGCATGTCGGAGAAATGCCCGGACAACTGGCCAGCAACCTGCAAATTCTCCAGGGCCTGCAATCCCAGCTGCAGAACGAAGAAGACGCGCTCAACACTGCCCGGCAACAGCATGTCTATCTGCAAACCCTGGCCGACCAGTACCGGGCGCTGCAGGGATCTCCGAAGAACTCGGACGGCACCACCATGGGACTGCCTGCGATTGACCAGGAACTGGACAAGCTCAAGGCACAACTCACTGACCTGCGTTCGCACTACACCGAACTCCATCCCGATGTGCGCAAAGTGAAGGACCAGATCGCGCAGACCGAGAAGATGCGCCAGCAGCTTTTGGCCGGCTTGAACAGCAGCTCGACTGCCAGCTCGAATAACGGCTCGAATGCCGCCGGCGCCGCAGATAATACCGCCAACGCGGCGAATCAGAACGCCGATCCGGCGCAGGCCTCCTTGCTGGCTCCGATTCAAAGCCAGCTGCGCTCCAATCTACTGGAAATCACCAACCGCGAACATTCCGTGACGGCGCTCAAGGCGAAAGTAGACGACTATCAGGGGCGTTTGAATCAGGAGCCGATCCGGGAGCAGCAGTTGGCCGACCTGACCCGTGGCTACGAACAGTCGCAGGCCAATTACGACGACTTGCTCAAGAAGAAGAACGAATCGAAGATGGCCACCAGCATGGAACTCTTGCAGCAGGGCGAGCGCTTCCGCATTGTCGATCCGCCCAGCCTGCCGCTGAAGCCGGATTTCCCGAATCGTTTGAAATTTTGTGGGATCGGCCTGGGAGTTGGGCTGGCGCTGGGGGTGGTGTTTGCGGGCGCGTTCGAAATGATGGATGACCGCATTCACGACGAGAAAGAGTTTCAGAAGCTGCTGCCGGTGGCGGTGATTTCGGAAATTCCGGCGATTGCGCGTCCCGAGGACGAACTGCGGGAGCGGCGGCAGTTGTGGCTGGGATGGGCGGTGGCAGCCTTGGTTTCTGCTACGATTCTATTGGGATCGGCCCTCAGCTACTTGCGCGGTTAGTCGTATTGCCGTAGGTGATTGCCATATGTATAAAGCCTTTTACAATCTGAAACGCAATCCCTTCGAGATCACTCCCGACCCTTCGTTCCTGTGTCCGACCAAGCGGCACAACGAAGCGTTGGCGGCTTTGTACTACGGGGTGCGGCGGCACAAGGGTTTCGTGGTGCTGACCGGAGAAGTGGGAACGGGCAAAACGCTGCTGTTGCGCTGTCTGCTGCAGCTGCTGAAGAAAAGTAACGATGTCGCGTATGCCTACGTGTTCAATGGCAGGCTGACGCCGGTCGAGTTCCTGCAATATGTTGCCGGAGATCTGGGATTGCCGGCCGCGGGCAAGAACAAAAGCGAGTTGCTGCTGGAGTTGGCCCGGTATGTGATCGCGCGCGGCCAAAAGGGATTGACCACGGTGCTGGTGGTCGATGAAGCGCACCATCTTTCGACCGACATCCTTGAGGAAATCCGGCTGCTGACCAATCTGGAGACGGCGGACCAGAAGCTGCTGCAGATTCTTTTGGTCGGACAGCCTGAGCTGGACGACAAGTTGGATTCGGCCGAGTTGCGGCAATTGAAACAGCGGATCGCGCTGCGCTCCCATCTGGCGGCTCTCGATCTCGAGGAAACCGCGGGCTATATCGAACGGCGGCTGCGGCTGGCGGGCAATCCCGATGCCTCGAACCTGTTTCCCCGGGAAACGATCGAAGCCGTCTACCGGCACTGCCGGGGCATTCCGCGATTGATCAACACCATCTGCGAGAACGCATTGATTGCGGCGTACTCGAGACAAGCCCCAAGCGTGACGCCGAGGATCATCGATTCCATTGCCATGGATTTCCGGCTGGATGTCGAGACCCGTCCGGCGGCGGCAATGCTCAACTCGGAAGACGTGTCCGAGAGTATGAACGTGCAGAAAGCCGCCCGGACGCTGCTGGAGCTGTACTCCCTGCTGCGCACCGAGCAGTCGCGCGAGGAATTGAGAACGCGGTAAAGAGCTGTAGCAGTAAAGAGCAGTAAAGAGAACAGTCCATCGTAGGCCATCGCATATGAGTCACATTTTTGACGCTTTACAAAGATCGGAATCGGAACTCTCCGGGACGGAAGACTCGTCGTTCGCGGTTGCGACCGAGTTGCTGCAGAAGGCGGAAGAGAAGATGCGGGTCGCGGCGGGGAACGAGCGGGCGGCCGCGACTGCCTTGGAGCTTCCTGGTTTCGACAGTTCCAGTTTCGACCGCTCCCAACCGGAACGTTCCAGTTCCGATCAGGATCCGTTATTTCCCGTCAATCTTGAGCAGTGTCCCAGTCTCGCGGTTGCCGTGCCGGAGGACAGCCGGTTGGTGTCGATCGAGAAAGAGGAGAGTCTGGGAGCCGAGAAATTCCGCTTCCTGGCGGTTCGCCTGCGGCAGTTGCGGCAGACCCGGCCGTTGAAGAAAGTTCTGATTACCAGCACGATTCCGCAGGAAGGGAAAAGCACGGTGGCAGCCAATCTGGCGTGTACCCTGGCGCGCCGCCGGCCGCAAAAAACGCTGCTGCTCGAAGGCGACCTGCGCCGCCCGACCCTGGCCACGCGCTTCGGGATCGGCCGGGTTGCCGGTCTCAGCGAATGGTTCCACGGCGAAGGCTCGGCGATGAATATCTATCGTCTCCCCAGCCTGGGCATGTGGGTGCTGCCGGCGGGACATGCCGTGGAAAATCCTCTGGAGCTGATGCAATCCGGCAAGCTCTCTCCTCTGATGGAGCAATTGTCGGCATGGTTTGATTGGATCGTGATTGATTCACCTCCAGTGCTGCCCCTGGCGGATACCAGCGTCTGGGCCCGGCTCGCGGACGGAATTGTTCTGGTGACTCGTCCGGGCGTAACCGAAAAACAGCAGTTGCAGCGCGGGCTGGCGACGCTGGAGAAATCAAAACTTCTGGGTGCGCTGGTCAACAGTTCGCACGATGCAGCGCACAGTGATTACTATCAACGATACGGTCCCCCTGTATCGCCCTCCGAGTCTCGCAACTTGGAGAAATAAGCAGTCAAGCAGCTGATTCGCGTTTCTGTTCTCCCCTCCCCCGAAGGCGAAGTGCAAATCCCAGCGTGTCGCCGCTCTCGTCGCAGGGAAGCGGAACAAGCGGAGGTCTGGTGGACGGTAATAGCAATCACATTTGGAAAAGCCTGGAAGTTGTCTCGAGGCGGACGGCCGTGAAATCCTTTGCAGAGGTTGACGAGCCCAGGAGGCTCGGAGCGCAGTGAAACCAACGGTTCTGATCGTCACAACATCGCGCTGGTTCCCGACCGCCCGGCTGGCCATGGCTCTGGCAGGTGCAGGCTGCGTAGTCGATGCCCTCTGTCCCGCGGGACATCCGCTCAGCAAAATGCGCTCGGTGCGCCGTGCCTATGCCTACCGGGGTCTAATGCCATTACATTCGTTCGGCGAAGCAATCGCAGACGCGCAGCCTGATTTCATCGTTCCCGGCGATGACTTGGCAACTTGTCATCTGCATCACCTGCATGCTCGGGAAAGTCTGCACGGAGAAGCTGGGCAGTGGGTGTGCGAACTGATCAAGCGCTCGCTGGGTGCTCCGGAGAGTTTTCCCGTGGTCTATGCACGAACGGCATTTGCCGATCTGGCTCGGGCAGCGGGTGTCCGTGCTCCGCAAACCGAGGTCGTCGCGAACCTTGACGACCTCAAGAAATGGGTCTCGCGCTTCGGCCTTCCTACGGTGCTTAAGGCGAATGGAACGTCCGGCGGTGAGGGTGTGAGAGTGGCGCATACGCTCGAAGAAGCCGAACGCGCTTTCCGTGACCTCCAGTCTCCGCCGCTTTTGGCACGAGCCGCTAAACGAGCTCTCGTTGACCAGGATAAGAGTCTGGTCTGGCCTTCGCTGCTGCGTCATCGCTCGGTCGTGAACGCCCAAGTGTTTGTGGAAGGGCATGAAGCCACCGGCACGGTTGCCTGCTGGAAGGGCGCCGTGCTGGCCAGTCTGCACTTTGAAGTGGTCAACAAGCGCAGTGCGGCGGGGCCTTCGAGTGTTCTGCGCTTGATCGAAAACCCGGAGATGTCGTCTGCGGCCGAAAAAATGGTGCGCCGTCTTGGTCTTTCGGGAATCCACGGGTTTGATTTCATGCTGGAAGCGCATACCGGAAACGCGCACTTGATCGAGATTAATCCGCGTGCCACGCAGGTGGGGCATCTGGCGCTGGGTCCGGGACGCGATCTGCCTGCGGCCTTGTACTCGGCCATGTCAGGAGAGCCGTTGCGTGCGGCCAAGAAGGTGACGGAGAACGACACCATCACGCTTTTCCCGCAGGAATGGATGCGCGACCCGGCCAGCTCTTTCTTAACTTCGGGGTATCACGACGTTCCCTGGGAAGAACCCGAGTTGCTGCGCGCCTGTGTTCGCAAGACCTGGAGCCTGAAGTTCTGGGATTCGCGGCAGGACGCTTTACCGACGTTTTCCGCGGTCCGCGTGCCGCGCTCGTGACCGTGTCGTGCATCGGTTCAACAATCGAGTAACCCTCCTCCTACAAATGACCAGACCTGTAGATTCTTTCGCAAGACGCCTCGCGCCTCACTCCGCGATGCTGCCTCATCGACGCATCGCTTAAATTCATTGCTCCACGCTCTACTCCCCCGGTCCAAACCAGGACGAACAATTCAGGGAAGGAACTGTCATGACAAGAAACAAGATTGAACGCGAACCAATCGTGGCCGGACAACAAACGGCACCGAGAACCTTCGCGCAGATGAAGTCTGCAAAACCTAAAAAGGTGTGGATTGATATCGATAACTCTCCGCATGTGCCATTTTTCCTGCCCATTATCGAAGAACTGGAAAAACAGAACATCGAACTGGTTTTGACCGCCCGCAACATCTACCAGGTGTGCGAGCTGCTGGACTTCTTTCACCTGCCGTGCAAAGTGATTGGCAAACACTACGGCAAGAATAAGTTCATGAAAGTGTTTGGCACTCTGCTGCGGACTCTGCAGTTGGCTCCGACCGCGCTGCGGATGCGGCCGCAAGTGGCGATCTCGCACGGCTCTAGGGCCCAAGTGCTGATCTGCAAGGCATTGGGCATCCCCACCATCGTGATGCACGACTACGAACACTCGACCAAGACCGGGTTTCTTGAGCCCGACTGGCTATTGATGCCGGATGTGATCCCCGAGGGGGCGATGGCCCGCCACACCGATACGGTCTTGCGTTATCCCGGCCTCAAGGAAGACGTCTATGTGCCGCGTTTTCGCCCCGATCCCACCATCCTGAACCAGTTGGGAATTTCGAAGGAAGAACTGGTCGTCACGCTCCGTCCGCCCGCGACCGAAGCCCACTACCACAATCCGGAGAGTGAAGTGCTATTTGCTGAAACCATGCGGCTGCTTTCCTCCCACCCGCAGGTGCGTGCCGTGACTCTGCCACGGAATGCACGACAAGGCGAAAAACTGCGCTCGGATTGGAGCGACCTGATCTCTTCCGGTCAAATGCTTGTGCCCGACACGCCAGTGGATGGCCTGAATCTGATCTGGTTCTCCGACCTGGTGGTGAGCGGCGGGGGCACAATGAACCGTGAAGCAGCCGCTCTGGGCGTGCCCGTGTACAGCATCTTCCGGGGAAAAATTGGAGCTGTGGACCGCTATCTGGCGGACACTGGTCGGCTGACCATGGTCGAGAGCACCGACGATGTGCGCACCAAGATCAAGCTAGTTCGTTGGGACCGCCCCAGCGAGCCTACGGATCGCGACTGCCCGGTGCTTCAGTGCATCGTGGGCAACATCCTGAAGGTATTGCAGTCCGGAGGTCAAAAGCCCACCCGCCAACCGTTAAAGATATCGAAACAGGCGGGTTCGACCGTCGGCGAAGCCTAATCGCACGGAAACCTTCGGCCCTCCCCCCGGCTCACTGCGCAAAACCCACGCAGAAATTGTCGGACATCGATCAGCGGACATTGATCGTCGGATGTTGGTCGGAATTGATCTGACATAGGGCAGGACAAGCCCGTGGTGGGGAGGGAACCGAACTGATGACGTCTTACGCGCCGGCACTGAGTTTTGAAAGACTCGGGCAGTCCAGCAAGCCCAAGCTGGCAAATTGCGTCGAACCTCTGGAGGATTCTCGTTGGGAGCCCTTTCTCGAGAAACATCCGCGGGCTTCGGTGTTTCATTCTTCGCCCTGGCTCGAAGCGCTGAGCCGTACCTATGGATTTCAGCCCATTGCCTATACGACGTCTTTGCCCGGCGAGGATCTGGAAAATGCAATGGTATTCTGCCCGGTAGAAAGCTGGCTGACTGGCCGGCGCCTGGTTTCGCTACCGTTCTCCGATCACTGCGAGGTCCTGGTGGACTCGACCGAAGATCAGGACGCACTCACCGCGGCCTTGATGCGGAAAGTCGAAGACGAACGTTGGAGCTATTTGGAGCTTCGTCCCCAGGAGCCATTCGAAGTGGCAACGTCGCTCAGGCACACGGCCGCAACCTACGCCTTCCATCAACTCGATCTTTGGCCCGACATCGATACGATCTTCAACGGTTTTCATAAAAGCTCCACGCAACGAAAAATTCGCCGGGCCGAGCGCGAGGGCCTGACGTATCGCGAAGGGTCAACCCCAGATCTGCTGGATGATTTCTTCCGGCTTTTCACACTCAGCCGGAAGCGGCAAGGTCTGGCCCCGCAGTCGCGCGAGTGGTTTGCCAATCTCATGGATTGCTTCGGCGACGCGCTCAAGGTTCGGGTTGCGTTTAAGGATGATGTGGCGGTCGCGGCCATGATCACCATCCGCCACAAGGACACGCTCACCTACAAGTATGGCTGCTCCGACCCGCGCTTTAATCGCCTGGGTTCGATGCACCTGCTGTTCTGGAATGCGATCCAAGAGGCAAAGTTCTCCGGCCTGCGATTTCTGGATTTTGGCCGTTGCGACGCCGGTCAGGAAGGTCTGATCACGTTCAAGAACCGCTGGGGCGCAGCCCAGTCCGTACTGACCTATATGCGCTACGGGACTGCGGAAAAATCGACCCACATGTTTGACCTCTACAGCTCGCAGTGGAAGTCGAGAGCAGCAAAGTACGCACTCAAGCACATCTCGCCGTCGATCCTCCCGATGATCGGCCGCATGGTGTACCAGCATATTGGGTAAGCAGGTTGGATGGCATGTTGGATCGATACGAAGGACGACTCCCCCAACTGAATCTTATGAAACAATTCTTCAGGAGCGTTTTAGAAATGACAGATGCCGGAAACGTGCAGGCGCCGTTGCGCGAAGCGCAGGCTACCATAGACCGTTTCGTTGCTCTTGCGGTTCGCGGCCTGGTGCCCATGTTCGATCCGCAGAAACAGCTGTTCTGCTACAGCCTGAAAAAGACCGAAGCGGGCATGGTGCGGGAGGGACTTTCACCGCGCTATACCATGATGACCCTGATGGGTCTGCACCGTCTCGAAGAGGCGGGAGGAACGTCGCCCATCGCAATCCAGCCCGTCCTGCAAGGCCTGCTCAAAAATCTCGACTGGCTCGAAGATATCGGTGACCTCGGAGTGCTGCTGTGGACCTGCGCTCTGCTGGCGCCGGAACGCCTCGCCGAACTCGAAGGCCGCATTGCCCTGGAGACCGCCCTGACGCGTTACCGCAGGGCGCAAAGGGGTGTGACAATGGAGTTGGCCTGGTTTCTCACCGGCCTGTCGAACTGGGCTCTGGCTTGCCCGGAAAAGCAGCCCCGACTTCGCGCTCTGGCATTCCAGACGTTCGCTCTACTCAAGAAGAATCGCGGGGAACAGGGATTTTTCGGCCATCTGGCGCGCGGCGGAAGTGTGATGGGCATGACGCGAGGCCGCATCGGCAGCTTCGCCGACCAGGTTTATCCCATCTACGCGATGACGCGGTTTTCGCAGGCATATCAGGAAGACAGCGCATTGCAGATGGCTCTGCAAACTGGGCGCGGCCTGTGCGAGGCGCAAGGATCGCTCGGACAATGGTGGTGGCACTATGATTCCTTGACTGGCCGCGTGCTCGAAGGCTATCCCGTGTTTTCAGTGCATCAGCATGCCATGGGCCCGATGACGCTGTTTGCCCTCGGGGAAGCGGCGCAAGTCGATTTCACTCCGTGGATCGAACGCGGCCTGCAGTGGATCAACTCTGAGAACGAGCTCGGTTTCAACATGGAAGACGGCGCTGCCCAGGTGATCTGGCGTTGCCAGTACAGGTCCGCATCGCAGATCAAGACTTATTTGAAGGCAGCGCTGAATCTGGGGGACGCGGCCAAGCCGTACGAAGCGAAGAAGGATCTGAAAGTATTGTTTGAGTGCCGCCCTTATGAGTTAGGGTGGCTACTCTACGCCTTTGCCTCTCGCTTGGGCAAAGACACGTCAAGCTTTTCGGTTGCGTGCGGCGTTGGAACCGCTGCAATCGCGGGCTCCCAGAAGCGAAATTAATTAAGGTCGCTTACCGATAACTTCCCCATGCCCCAAATGAGCACAGAGCCAGCCAACTCGCAGACCTTGTCTTCCAAGCTGCCACCCCTACGTGGGACAGTTTCCCTCGTCATCGTGGTTTGGAACGCCAAAAGGTATGTGCAGGAGTGTCTTGAGTCCCTGCGAGAGCACTGCCAAGACGTTTATGATGAGGTGATCGTCGTAGACAACGCCTCGACCGACGGGTCTCCGGAGCTGATTGCGGAAACCTTCCCAGAGTTCAGGCTGATCCGCAACTCCGAAAATTTGGGATTCGCCAAGGCCAATAACATCGGCATCGCTCAGTGTTCGGGCGACTATGTTTGCCTGGTGAATTCGGACGTCAAGTTTACTGGGGACTGCCTATCGCCCATGCTTCAATACCTTTCCGAGAATCCTGGAGTAGGCATGGTGGGGCCGAAAATGTTGGGGCGGAACGGTAAAGTTTGGCGTTCCACAATGCGTTTTCCCACGGTGTGGAATCAATTCTGCCGCGCCTTAGGACTCGATGTGGCTTTCAAACACTCGCAGCTGTTTGGCGGATACCTGATGTCTGATTTTGATCACGAGACGACTACGCCTGTCGAGGTACTTAACGGCTGGTTTGTGCTGGTTCGCCGCAGCGCCCTGGATCGGGTCGGCCTGCTCGACCCTCAGTTCTTCATGTACGGGGAGGATGTCGACTGGTGCTACCGGTTTCACGAGGCAGGCGAAAAGATTATTTTCTTCGCCGAATCGGAAGCGATCCATTACGGCGGAGCCAGTTCCTCCAACGCGCCGGTCCGCTTCTACCTGGAACAGTGCTACGCCAACTTTCAATACTGGCGAAAGCATCACGGCTGGCTGGCCCAGATCGCTTTTCTTGGCAGCCTCGCGATTTATCATACTCTGCGTCTTCTGGGAGCGGCCTGGGCCTATTTGGTTTCACCGTCTCAGAGGCCGAGCAATCTGGCCAAGCTCAGGCGGGCCGCTGTCTGCCTGCAATGGGTGAGCCAGCCGCAGCGGAGCCCGTTAGAGATGGGCCTCGACCACGGTTCTCGAAGCGGTTCTCAGGTGGCGTGACAGACGACCTGCCAGGGCACACAATGAATCTCCGACATCATCTGGGGTCCTTGCGGCGCAGCGTATTGTGTTCGCTTTATCGCCGTACGGTACTCTCGGGGAGCAGCGGCCCCATCGTGTCGTTTACCTTCGATGATTTCCCGCGCACTGCCTATTCGGTGGGCGGGCGGATCCTCGAAAAAGCTGGCGCCCGGGGCACCTACTATGTTGCCGCCGGGCTCATGAATATCTCGAATGACCTGGGCGAAATGTTTGTAGCCGACGATCTACACTCCTTAGTGGAAGGCGGCCACGAACTGGGAACCCAGACCTTCCACCATAGTTCCGCCCGCGAGTTATCCCTGGCTGCTTTTGTGGATGACGTGCATGAGGGTATGAAGGCTATGGAGCAGATGGGAGTGCGCGACGCCACCAGTTTTGCCTATCCTTACGGGCATGCCACCTTGCGCAGCAAGAAAAATCTGGGTCCGGTCTTTACTAGCTCCAGAAGTGTGATTCCCGGCCTCAACGGTCCGGACGTCGATCTGAATCTGCTTCGCGCCAACCGGTTGTATGGCGATATCGACCAAAGCCGGCTCATCGAGGATCTGATTCTGCAGAACGAGCAGGAAAAGAGCTGGCTGATTTTTTATACCCACGACGTGCGGCCCAACCCTTCCGATTATGGATGCACGCCGGCGCTCATGGAGTATGCCGTGGCGCGCGCGACCCGCGGCGGCAGCCGGATTCTGACGGTTCGGCAAGCCTTGGCCGAATTCGGAGTCGGGCAGCACAATCAAGTCGAGTGTCCCAAAACGGTTCCAGCCGCTTCGGTGTGACGCTTCGATCTGACATTTTGTCTCAACCCGCCGTAAGCGGCTGTGGAAGCTGGGTTTAGAGACTCAGTCAAAAATCCCGCGCGGATCTGGCGAACGGACAACACGGGATGCCTTTCGGTCCATGCCCTTCTGATACTAGGCGGCCCGGCAATCCTCCGCATACCATGTCCCTGGAAGCCAGCCTCCAGAGCCGGTTTCCGACTTTCTGACATTGGGAGCACAATGAGCCGCAAATTCCCCCACGCTCTAGCAGGATCGCTTTTCGCAGTTTTGATCGGTAGCTTTTTCATAGGTGGCCCGGCATACGGCGCAACCTCGGAGCCGTGGCCAGGACAGTCCGGAAATCCGGTGGGCTACGCCGCCTACGGAACGCTGGGCACAACGCCGTGGCCAGGCGGAAGTTTTCAGAGCGGAACCGCTTCCAGCCCCAAGGTCTATACCGGATACGTTTTCACCGGTTCGCAGACCATCTCCGGCTCCTACATCCAGTTTGTGAGTTGCGACTTTAATTCCGGAACGAACGGCGTTCTGGTTACCGGCTCCAACATTACGTTCACTGGCAGCCGCTTCCAGTCGAATAGCACCGCCAACTACAACGTGCAGGTTACCGGAACGAACATTACGTTCTCCTACAGCAGCTTCACGCCGCTCGCGTCTTTCTACACGGCGCCTCCGGGCTCGGTATGGCCATCGGCGGGGGCGGGGAAGAATACGACCACGCAGACCACCGACGTGAACGCAATCAACGGGAACGACGGGTACGAGTACGGGGTCAACATCACCTCTGGCGGCCCGGTCACGATTGATCACAGCGATTTTTGGGGTTTTGGAAACGCGCTAGTCTTCTATTCAACCACTGCCCAGATGAACATTACTAACAACTGGATCCACGATGCGGCGAACGCCAGCCCGGAGAGCTACCACACCGACGGCGCCGGCTATCTCAATGGCGGCTCCGCGCCAAGCAACATCCTGATCCAGGGCAACACCATCGCGTCCCTCGGCAACACCAACGGCATCGCGTTTCAGGCAGCGACGTCGGGCTACGACAATATACAGATCATCGGCAACTACCTATCCGGTTTCGGCTTCACGGTCGCGGCGGGAGAGCCCGGAAATACCAATTTCACGAACTCATCGATCACGGGCAACACGTTCGGGACGGACATCGAACCGGTTTGGAATCCGCTCTACGACAATAGCTGGCCGGCGGGGACGAATAGCACGTGGGCATGCAACAAGTTAGCCTTTGCCTCTGGCACTAGCTGGACGGACGGGGATGGCTGGAAGCCTCCTTCTTCCATCAATGGCGAATTTTGGGTTCCGACCAGCGCCATCGCCAGTACCACGGATTGGAACGGAAATACTTCTTGCGCCCCGGCTGCACCCACGGGGCTCGCGGCCGCCATACAATAAGGGGCGGCGCATACACAGTCGGGCCTTTAGCTTTCCTGAATGTCATTTTGGTAAGTCAGTCGTTCATCAGATCAGTTTTTCGTTGTTTCGGGTTCCCACCCCCGCACGAAACCTCGACCCTGTAGTTTCAGAAAATGAGAGAAATTTCGATTCCGTTGCTACGAGGGTTGGCCAGTGGGCCGGACGCAAACTCGCTTTCCAACCGCATGCGAACTGCGCGGTTTAAGCGGTTTGAAGCGTTAGTGGCTCCTTTGCCTCGTCCTCTGAAAATTCTCGACGTTGGAGGCGAAAACGAATTCTGGGAGAACCGCGGGTGGGCGGGCCGAAGGGACGTACAGATTTTCAGCCTGAACCTTGTACCGGAAGAGCGGCGGCACGACAACATCCGACCGATCGCGGGCGATGCAACCAACCTCGCGCAGTTCGGTGATGGCAGTTTCGACGTCGCGTTCAGCAACTCCGTCATTGAGCATCTATTCACTTTCGAAAATCAGCGCCGGATGGCATCGGAAATTCAGCGCGTCGGTAAAGCCTACTGGGTGCAGACTCCAAACTTCTGGTTCCCCATGGAACCGCATTTTCACGTGCCCGGCTGGCAGTGGATGCCACTGTCCTTGCGGGTGGCAATGATTCGGCGCTGGCGATGCGGGTGGCGAGGTCCTTGCCCGGATCCGTTGGGAGCGCGAAAACTGGTGGATGAGGTCCGGTTGTTGAGCAAAGGTGAACTGAAAGCCATTTTCCCGCGTGCCACTCTGATGCCGGAACGACTGGGCGGCCTCGTCAAGTCATGGACCGCGATCGGCGGGTTCCCGAGTGCTGGACCAGACGTTCGACATTTTGCAGGGAAAACGGATTAGAGCATGGTCGGCGAAGACCCTTTGGGCCTGATTCCTCAGGCTATAACCAAGCTACACAGCATTTGGCTGCAGCGAACTTATCGGTTCGCCGGGTTCGGTCGAAACGTCTCCGTGCATTACTCATGCGACATTCGAAGATCGATGTCGCCAGATATAAGCTTCGGCGATAAGATTTACCTGGCGCCGGACGTCTGGATGAATGTTGCCCCCGGCTCGCCGGACCCGGAACCTAAGATCACCATTGGAAGTGGATGTCTAATCGGGAGGCGCTCGACGATATCCGCGAGGAATCGGATTGTTCTGGAAGCGGACGTACTACTCGCGCCTTCGGTTTTGATCATGGACCACAACCATGAGTTCTCCGACCTCGAAAAGCCTATTCATTCGCAGGGTGTCACGGGTGGTGGGCGGATTTTTATCGGGCGAAACTGCTGGCTTGGGCAGGGTGCCGTGATCGTGTGCAACCATGGAGATCTGAACATCGGACGGAACAGCGTTGTCGGGGCGAATGCGGTCGTGACCAAGAGCTTTCCTCCGTATAGTGTGATCGCTGGTAATCCCGCGAAACTCATTCGAACGCACGACCAATGCGCTTCTGCGGATCGTTCAAATCCCGGATCGTGAACGAGGAGTTCCCGCTGGGCCGATCAAAGCAAAATCATCCGCTGTATTAGAGGATCAGTTATTGGAACCGCAACACCTGAGATTCGGAGGAGGGTCGGCGGGGAGCGTCATCAATCCCCTCATTCTGCTGATCGTTCTGGGGTTGGGCGTGCTGATTCTGATTTGGCCGCGCGCTAAGGTTATCGCGCCGTTCCTGGCTGGTTGCATTCTGATTCCGATGGATCAGGTGCTGGTGATCGGAGGCATGCATTTCCCGATGCTGCGCCTGCTGGCGCTGTTCGGCATTGCGCGGCTGATCAAAGACAAGCGTTCGTCCAAGAGCCGGATCTTCAGCGGGGGGATCAATAAGATCGATATCGCGGTGATGTCGTTTACGATTTTTACGGCCATCGCGGCGGTTCTGCTGTTTCAGCAATCGGCTGCTCTGATCTTTCAGCTAGGGACCATCTATACGACGTTCGGCCTTTACTTCCTTCTGCGCTTCCTCATCCGCACGGAGGAAGACATTCTGGTGATGGTGCGTACCCTAGCCTGGGTGGCGGCCGTGATCGCCGTGGTGATGACGTGGGAGGTAGTAACCGGGCACAATCCCTACGCGTTGCTCGGCGGAGCACGCGCCTCGCTCTACGCTAACGCCGCGGCGCGCGATGACCGCTTCCGCGCCCAAGGCCCTTTTGGCCACTCGATCCTGGCCGGAACGTTTGGCGCGATTCTGCTGCCGCTGTTCGTCCTGTTGTGGCAGAGCGGCAGGAAGAATCGGATGCTGGCGGCGGTCGGAATGGTCTCGGCCACAGTAATCACCCTGACTTCGAACTCCAGCACGCCGATCCTGGCCTACGCCGGCGGAGTACTGGCCCTGTGCCTGTGGCCGATACGGAATTGGATGCGGGTGGTGCGCTGGGGCGTCGTCGTGACGATAGTATCGCTGCATATGGTGATGAAGGCGCCGGTCTGGCACCTGATCTCGAGGATCGACATCTCGGGAGGGTCTTCGGGATATCACCGGTTCATGCTGATCGATCAGTGCATCCGGCATTTTGGGGATTGGTGGCTGATCGGGGTGAAGTCGACATATGAGTGGGGCTGGGATATGTGGGACACGGCCAATCAGTACGTCGGCATTTGCGATACGTCCGGACTGCTGCCGTTTATTTTGTTTCTGGCGACCATTGTCTACGGCTTCAAGTATCTGGGAAAAGCGAGGAAGGCTGCGGGAACTCCGAAGAAGCGGCAAGTCTTTCTGTGGGCGCTGGGAGCGGCGCTGTTCGCCAATGTGGTCGCGTTCGTCGGTATTTCTTATTGGGATCAGACCCAGGTAGTTTGGTACGCGCTGTTGGCGACCATATCGGCGGCGACCGTGATTCGTCCGGAAAAGAAGGAGAAGAAATCGACCGATCAAGAAGTCGACTCTACGCCCGAAACGATCTGGGCTGAGCGGTTCGCGGAGTCGGTTAGCGTCGAGGGTGAGACCGTCCAACCGGAAGCACTCCGAAATCGTGCCCACCAAGGTTTTTCCGCAATCTAAAGTCACGTCAGTCTGAGCCAATTCAAGAGAAGTGATGTCTTTTCCGTCACAATCCGGGTCGTACGTCCTGATGACAGCCGCCCACAACGAGGAGGCGTTCATTGAGGGAACCATCCGCAGCGTGCTGGCACAAACTTTGCTGCCGCGAAGATGGGTGATTGTCAGTGACAATTCCAGCGATCGCACCGACGAGATCGTCGAAAGCTACGCCCGGCAGCATGACTTCATCCGCTTCCTACGCATCACCCGAGCGCCGGGCCACAGCTTTGGCGCGAAAGTGATCGCTCTGCAGAAGGGCAGTAGGCTGTTGGACGATGCGGAGTATGACTTTATCGGCAATCTCGATGCCGACATTTCGCTGGACAGCACTTACTTCGAACAGCTGATCGACCGTTTTCGGCAGAACTCTCAACTCGGGCTGGTCGGTGGCTTCGTCTACGAAGAATCGGGCGGGGAGTATCGCAGCCGCCAAATCAATGATGTTCGAAACGTGGCGCACGCAGCCCAGCTAGTGCGGCGGGACTGTTACGAAGCGATTGGTGGGTATACGGTTCTGAAATATGGAGGCGAAGACTGGTACGCTCAGACCAGAGCCAGGATGTTGGGATGGCATGTAGAGGCTGTTCCCAGATTGAAGATCTTCCATCACCGGCATACCGGCGCCAGCAGCAACTGGATCAAGAGTGCGTTGCGCCTCGGCAGGCTGGATTACTCCTTCGGCAGCGATCCGGCGTTTGAAGTCATGAAATGTCTGCGCAGGGTGCAGGAAAAGCCTTACCTGGCCGTCGCTCTCACTCGACTGGCAGGATTCATGTGGCCCTATATTCGCAGAGAGCCGCGCGAGGTGCCGGAGGAATTCGTTTCCTATCTGCGACAGGAACAGCGGGAACGGCTGTCAGCCCTGCTGAATCGCGGGCGGGCACGAAGGGTCTCGTCCCACGGCTCGGCAGTGAGCAAGAGCGCCGAAAACGGTGCGAGGCAAACCGAATCCACTCTTCAGGAGTAAGTAGCAACTTGGTAAGTGAAAATTCCGTGCCCATGATGACTCATTCCGATATCGCAGAGACCGAAGCTACGCCCGGGGTCGCTTCCGGGCCTGGAGTCCCTGCTCGCGTAGCTCTCGATCCTGCCCCGAGGCTGGCGGGGAGTATCGGGACCAATACTCTTTTCGGCATCCTCGCCGGCGGTACGCAGGTGGCGACACGGCTGGTGACGGTTCCGGTCGTTATCGCTCACCTTGGCCTGGGCGGATACGGCATCTGGTCGATCATTATGACGACAGCCGCTTATATGCGGTTCGGAACAATTGGGGTAAAGTCGGCTTTCCAAAAATACGTGGCCGAAGCCACCGGCACCGGAGATTACACCAAGGCGAGCCAGTTGCTTAGTACCGGTTGCGCAGCCCTACTCGCAATATCGGTCGCAGGGTTGATACCGATTGCGCTCTTTTCTCGCGCGCTGGCCCACGCCGCCGGCGTACCCGGTGAATTCCTTGGAGCCACAAGCAGTTCCATCTCGGTGCTGGCGTTGATCATGGTGATGTCAAACGTCGGCGCCGTGTTTGAAGCCATCCTCACAGGCGGCCACCGAATCGATGTTGCCAGACGATTCGGTATTGGCTTTACCATCGCGGAAGCCGTGACGATTGTCGCTTTGTTGCATTTTGGCCACGGATTACTGGCGATGGCCTCGGTGATGGGGGCTTCCGAGCTTGGGTTCGTTGTGTGCTGTTTTCTTGCTTCGCGCAAGATTATGCCGCAAATCCGTGTGGCAGCGATCAATGTCAAAACGAAGGTGCTGCCTGAATTGTTCAGATTTGCGGGTAGCTATCAGTTAGTGAACGTATTGCAAGTTCTCTATGCCGCCATCCTGCCTGTAACAATGCTGCGCGCATTCGGTATAGATGACGCTGGCATTTATGCGCTCTGTGTAAGACTGATAAGCCCGGCACAGATGATACAGGACGCATTTCTCTTGTCCATCCTTTCCGGGGGCTCCATGGTATACGCGTCTGGAGCAACGGAGAGAATGGGAAATTTGCTTCACAAGTCCTTCAAGGTGACGATGGTCTGTGCCTTGATCCCCATGTCCTTCACGGCCTGTTTTGGCGCAACGATCTTATTCGCCTGGACGGGGCAAAATGCTCCGCAGTTCCGGGTGGCATTGGTGTTGGTATCTCTGGCGGGAGTTTTTCAGGCGGTTTCCATCCTTGGCCTTGTTCTTTATCGAATTTCGGGAAGTGCTTTGCTCGATAACATCCGACAGGTCTTGGTAATCGTGACACTGCTGTCCGCCACAGTATTTGCGCGGAGACTGGGATTTTACGGCGTACTGGGTGGATTGGCTGGCGCGGAGTTCATTGGAATGCTCTTTATGATCTACGCGGTGGCGAAGACCTTTCATCTCTTTCGTCCTGCGACACTGCTTTTCGACTTGGGTAGGGCGATTGTGGCGACGGGAGCGATTCTCGCTGCTGGATACGGCGCGACTTGGATTCCGCTGCCGATCGCCGGACCCCGGATGTTGGCCGCAGTCCGCGTTGGACTAGTGGTTTTGGCGTGCGGAGTGGCCTTGTGGCCGGCGCTCTTGCTGAGTAGGTTCGCAACTGCGGCTGATGGTCGAACTCTGCTGGAAGCAGTTTTTCGACGACGCGCCGCTAAGACGAATGGGGCCGAGAAATCGTTCGAAGTCGTCGGTTAGCTTGCCCGAAGGGTCCATTTCCAAGAGGGTGCGTAGGTCGATGAACACTCCGATGAACAGCGCGATTGAGATGAGGGACATGGCGAAAGCGAAAAACGGAGGTGCCGAAATCAGACAGCAACCCGAAGCCTGTCCTATCTGCGGTGGCGAGAAGGTGGGGAATCGGCTGGCAGCGCCGGATCGTTTCCACCTGCGCGCGGAGATCTATCGCTTGCTTCGCTGCTCCTCCTGCAGAGTGGTCTGGCTGACAAGTCCTCCGAAACCTGAGGAAATGGGGCTCCATTACTCGGAGGATTACCACAAAGGAATCGTCGCGGCTGGCGAGGGTTCCGTCACCAGTCGCTGGAAAAACCAACTGAAGCTCATTGCGCGTTACAAACGCGAAGGTGCAATTCTCGATATTGGATGCAGTTCCGGTGGTTTCCTGAGCACGATGAAGTCCCCTTCCTGGAAGCTGTACGGAATCGAGATGGAAGAATCGACGGCGGGGCGAGCCCGAACGGCTACCGGCGCAGAAGTATTCGTGGGAGACGCGGTCGAAGCCCCCTTTTTGCCGGAAAGTATCGACGTCATTACCTGCTTCGATGTGCTGGAGCATGTGTACTCTCCGCGCCAGTTCCTGACAAAGGTGCTCGAGTGGCTCAAGCCCGGTGGCATTTTTTATGGGCAGATGCCCAACATCGATTCCTGGGAAGCCCGCGTGTTCGGAACCCACTGGTATGGTCTTGAGCTGCCTCGCCACCTGTTTCATTTCTCGCCTGCATCGCTCAGGCATCTGATGGGCGATGTCGGTTTCGAGGAAGTGCGGGTCAAGACGCCAAGAGTAGCCTATATAGAGCGCAGTGTTGGGTACGTCGGTTCCAGCCTGCTCGAAAAGATAGGCGGTTCACCGGCTCCTCAATCAAGACCAAGGCGGCGAGGTATCCCGGAGAGGATTGTTCGGAAGGCGTTACGCGTTTCAGTGGTGGAGCCACTGGCTCAGATCGCATCGCTCGCTGGCGCCGGGCCTAGCTTGGAAGTAGTTTTCAGGAAGCCGCCAAGAGGCTGAATAAGTTTACCCAATGAATCATATTCTTCATGTTGTTGGAGCCCGTCCGAATTTTGTCAAAGCGGCACCCGTATTGCGCGCCATTCGTGAGCGGGGTATCCGGCAGACGCTCGTTCATACCGGGCAGCACTATGACCGGAACATGTCCGATGTGTTCTTTGCCCAGCTTGAGATTCCGGAACCAGATTTCAATCTGGAGGTCGGCTCGGGCAGTCACGCCGTGCAGACCGCCGAGATCATGCGGCGGTTCGAACCCGTGGTGCTGGAGCGCAAACCGGATATGACCCTGGTTTATGGCGACGTAAACTCCACCGTCGCTGCTGCGCTGGTCTGCTCCAAGCTGCTGATTCCGGTTGGCCATGTGGAGGCGGGGCTGCGCTCCTTCGATCGAACCATGCCGGAAGAAATCAACCGGATCGTGACGGACCGACTTTCCGACATTTTATTCACCCCGTCGGAAGACGGGGATGCCAATCTGTTGCGCGAAGGCGTACCGGAAGAGCGGATTCACTGCGTGGGCAATGTGATGATCGACTCGCTCATACAGCTCTTGCCGGCGGCGAGGAATTGCCCGAAGAACGGATTTCCAGAACGCTTTGCTCTCGTCACCCTGCACCGCCCCGCCAACGTCGATGAGGTCGAGACCCTGCGGGAGCTATTGAACTCCCTCACGAAAGTGAGCAAGGAACTGAGCATCATTTTTCCGGTACATCCGCGGACGCGTCAGCGCATCGCCGAATTCGGCATTGATTCCCGGAATCTGCTCCTCCTCGATCCCATGCCCTATATCGAGTTCCTGGCGCTGCAAACGCGCGCCGCGGTCGTGATTACGGACTCTGGAGGAATCCAGGAGGAGACAACTTACCTGGGAGTACCCTGTTTGACCCTGAGGCCCAACACCGAGCGTCCCATCACGGTGACCTCGGGGACGAACGTCCTGGTCGGGGATGACCGGGAGGCATTGTCCGCTGAATTGGCAACCATCCTGGCGGGGAAAGCAAAGAAGGGTGCGATTCCTCCGCTGTGGGATGGAAATGCCGGTGTACGAATCGCCCAGATCCTTCAGAATTTATAGAGGTTGAGAAAGAAGAAGGGCATCGCTTTAACCCCCGAAGTGGGCAGTTTGTAGGAAGAGAACGCAAGTACTTGATTGCAAACAGCATAGATATCCTTCTCGTCGGCAGCGCGAGAATGGTAAGATAGCAAAGTCCCCCCAAAAAGCTGCAGCAGTACTCTGGTGTTCCGATCCCCCAGTAGTAAAGACATACGCACTTCCCAAGGCTATGGTAAACACAGTCATTATTGGTGCAGGTCCTTACGGTTTATCGATCGCAGCGCATTTTCGTCACAACAACATTCCTTTCCGGATCTTCGGGCGCCCCATGGATAGCTGGCTGGCACACATGCCCAAGGGCATGATGCTTAAGTCGGATGGGTTCGCATCTGACCTTTACGATCCTCAGGGTGATTTGAGCCTTAAGAAGTTCTGTGCCGAGCGCGGGATTCCTTACGCCGACACTGGAAAACCCGTGTTGTTGGACACTTTCTGCGCATATGGGCTTGCCTTCCGGGAACGGATGGTACCAAGCCTGGAAGAGACCGATGTGGCCTATGTCGAGAGAATCCGCGGCGGTTTCAAAGTTCACCTTGAGAACGGCGACGTGGTGACGGCCGGGCGAGTTGTTCTAGCGGTCGGCATTACGCATTTTGAGTTTGTTCCCGAGACTTTGAGGCACTTACCTCCACAATACCTCTCCCACACCGCACGACACCGGGATGTCAGTAATTTCCGTGGGCGCAGTGTGATTGTGATCGGTGCTGGAGCTTCCGCGCTGGATATGGCGGGACTGATGCACGATGCCGGAGCTGAAGTGCAGTTGGTAGGCCGCAAGCCAGAAGTGAAATTCCATGGAAAGCCGACTGACAAGAAGCGCTCCTTATGGCAGAGGCTAACGCGTCCGTCCTCTGGGCTAGGGCCTGGGTTGAAATCCTTCTTCTTCGCGCAGTCACCCCTGGCTTTCCACTATTTGCCGGAGCATCTGCGTATCGAGGCCGTCCAGAGAGCCCTCGGCCCCTCAGGTGGGTATTTCATCAAGAACAAAGTTGTTGGTAAGGTCCCCTTACATCTGGGGTATTCGCCTGAGGCTGCGGAAGTGCGCGACGGGAGAGTGCATCTGACTCTGCACTCTACGAATGGAACCACAATGGAAATCGTCGCTGACCACGTCATCGCGGGTACAGGCTACCGGGTGAGCTTAAATAGTCTCAAACTGCTGAGCGAGGAAATCCGCTCGAATGTGCAACAAGCCAATGGTTCTCCCGTGCTTTCCGCGGACTTTGAGTCATCCGTTCCGGGCTTGTATTTCACCGGGCTTGCTTCAGCGAACAGTTTCGGCCCAGTCATGCGATTCGCCTTCGGGGCCAAATTTACGGCGCAGCGGCTGGCAAAAGTGCTCAAGAAAACGGCTGTCCGGAAACTCGTCGCCTTGCCTGCTGTAGAGGTAGCGGTGAATACGAAATAGGAGCGCGTCCGGGTATTCGCGCGCGGTGCGGAATTCCCCCGACTGTTTAAGAGTTCGCTCAAGCATGAAGAGAGAGACCATCGCGATTCACGCGGGCTACGACGGGGATCCCACGACCAAAGCGGTCGCGGTGCCGATTTATCAGACAGTTGCATTTGAGTTTGATAGTGCGGAGCACGGGGCGGCGTTGTTCAACCTCGAGGTTGAGGGGAACATCTACACGCGGATCGGAAATCCTACTAACGCGGTTCTCGAGAAACGGGTGGCTGCGCTCGAAGGCGGCGTGGATGGCCTGAGCGTGAGTTCCGGTATGGCGGCGATCGAGTATTCGCTGATCAATATCGCCGAGGCGGGGAACAACATTGTTTCTCTTCCACAGTTGTACGGCGCCACCTACACGCTGCTCGCGCATATCTTCCCGAAGCGCGGAATCACGGGTCGCTTTGCGGAGAGCGATCGGCCCGAAGACGTGGAGAAGTTGATCGACGAAAATACTCGGGCGGTCTACTGCGAGAGCGTAGGCAACCCGGCGGGAAATGTGGCGGACATCGAGGGGTTGGCGAAGGTGGCGCACAAGCATGGCGTGCCGCTGGTGGTCGACAACACCGTGGCGACGCCGATTTTGCTGCGCCCGATTGAGTATGGGGCCGACGTGGTAGTGCATTCGATGACGAAATTCATTGGGGGCGGCGGCACCAGCATTGGTGGGATGATTGTGGATGGCGGCAAGTTTCCGTGGCGAAAGTATCCGGAAAAGTTTTACATGTTCAATCGGCCCGAGATTGCGTATCACGGCGTGGTCTATGTCGACCATTTCGGCGACTCGGCCTACGTCGCGCGCTGTCGGACTGTGTGTCAGCGAAATACCGGCGCTACTTTATCTCCGTTTAATGGCTTCTTGTTTCTGCAGGGAATTCAGACACTGGCCCTGCGCGTGGAACGGCACGTGGAGAATACGCGTAAGGTTGCGGAATTTCTGCGCGCTCATCCGGCAGTCGCATGGGTGAACTATGCCGGGTTTCCGGACAATCCGCTTTATCCGATGGCGCATCGCTACCTGGGTACCAACTTCTGTTCGCTGCTGACGTTCGGAGTGAAGGGCGGCTACGAGGGCGGCCGGAAGTGCTTCAACGCTTTTCAGCTGTTCAAGCGGATGGTGAACATGGGCGACGCGAAATCCCTGTCGTGCCATCCCGCGTCGACCACCCACCGGCAGTTGACGCCGGAGGAGCAGGAGAAGGTTGGAGTCACTCCAGAAATGATTCGGTTGAGCGTGGGCATCGAGCACATCGATGACATTCTGGACGATCTGGGGCAGGCGTTGGAAGTGGCAGCACGGTGAAAGTTCGCAAAATGGAATACTTCGGCGGAGGAGCGTCAATATGCCGTTGATCATCGAAGGTGGGCGAGTTCCGACTCGTTGGGCCGAAACGAAGAAGGCAACGGGTTCAGTCGGCAGTCGTGTCGGGCGCGGCCAGGGCATCAGCCTGGCGCTGATCAACAATATGCCCGACCCTGCGCTAGAGGACACTGAACTGCAGTTTTTTGAACTGCTCGACATTGCGTCTGGCGAAGTCCCGGTAACCGTGAAGCTGTATTCGCTGACCGGGATTCCTCGGGCCGACCGCGGACAACAACATCTGAAAAGCTTCTATTTCGATTTCGACGACCTCTGGAACAGCCGTTTTGACGGGGTTATCGTCACCGGCACCGAGCCGCACCAGCCCAACTTGCAAGATGAGCCCTACTGGGATCTGCTGACCGAGGTGTTTGACTGGGCAAAAGAGAATACTTCTTCGACGGTGCTATCATGCCTGGCTGCGCATGCCAGCGTGCTTCACGGAGACGGCATCTCCCGGCACCGGTTGCCCGATAAGCAGTTTGGCGTGTTTGAGTCCGCCAAGAACTGCGGCCACACGTTGACCAACCGCATGGCAGACCGCATCCGCTTTCCGCATTCGCGTTGGAACGAAGTGCGTGGAAACGAACTGACATCCTGTGGTTACACGGTGCTGACGGAGTCGGCGAATGCCGGAGTCGATTTGTTCGTGAAAAAGAAAAAGAAGAGTCTGTTTGTACATTTCCAGGGACATCCGGAGTATGCGGCCCAGACTCTGTTGAAGGAATACCGGAGAGACATCAAGCGATTTCTCCGTCAAGAGAGAGAAACCTACCCGACCGCTCCTGCGGGATACTTCGATGCGACTGCCACTCAACTTCTGAACGACTTTAGAGACACGGCGATCGCCGACCGGCGCGAGGACGTTGCCCTAACCTTCCCGGAAGCAGCGGTGGTCGGCAGTCTGCAGAATAGCTGGCACTCGTCGGCCGTCAGCGTGTATCGGAATTGGCTGCAGTATCTGGAGTCGAGGAAAACGGAAACACCGACATTTGCGGCCATGGCTCGGGTTGCGAGTGCGCGGGGAACCGTGGCGGACGGCGAAACGGCATAACGATGCCGGTTTGACGTGCACCCTGTCGACCCTTAAGTTTCAGGCTGGGGAATATTCGGTTCACCATCGAATGAGTTCACTTCAAGAAAAAATTACAGGCTTGATCCTGAGCATGATCCGGAAGCGCCGAACTGCATTCGCCGCTTCAGAGAGCAATTTGCTTTTCCCCGCGACTGCTCTTGAGTCGATCGTGCCGGCTAAGGTTCGAGAAGTTCGATTCTCGGATTTCGATGCTGTTTCAGAACTTAAGCAGCGATGGGGCATCGCAGCGGATTCGCTGGAAAACTGGGAACGCCTGTGGCATCGCAACCCTGCGCTAATGCGTACTGAAGTTGAGCGCCAAATTGAGCGCCCGATGGGTTGGGTGCTGGAAGCGAACGGAGTCGTAGTCGGATACCTGGGAAATATTTCGCTGCAATGTCACTATGGCGAGAAGACGCTGACCGCGGTGGCGGCCCATGGGCTCGTAGTGGAACCTCCGTACCGCGCTGTCAGCCTGACGCTGACGGCGGCTTTCTATCGCCAGAAATCGGTCGACCTTTATCTCTGCACATCTGCGGTTGAGGCCGTGGGCAAGATGGCTCTGGCCTTCAAGTCATCGGTTCTTCCGCAGCCGGATTATCACTCCGTTCTTTTCTGGGTTCTGCGACCGTATCCTTTCGCTAAGGCCCTGATGACAAAACTGAACCTCGGCCCGACAAGTGCTCGGATCGGTAGCGGTCTCGCTGCTCTTGCCGTCGCAACTGACAAAATCCTGCGGACGCGATGGCCGAGATGGTCTCCCGGGTCGCTCACGATCACGGAGATCGCTCCGACAGATATGGGAGATGATTTCGAGACGCTGTGGGCGGAGAAACTGAACGAAAGACCCCGCCTGTTCGCCGATCGAAGTCTGGCTACCTTGCGATGGCATTTTGAGATACCCGGCGATCGAGGGAGCTGTCGAGTACTTTGCTGTCACAAGGGTGGAGAGCTTGTTGGCTATTCGGTGCTTCGTACTGACACAGATCCGCAGAATGGTCTAAGAAAATCTGTGATAGCCGATACATTGGTTCGGCAGGATGATTCGCAGATAGTGAAAGCCTTGTGGGCGGCGGCTTACAAAAGTGCGAGGCACGCGGGAAGTCATCTTCTTGAGGTCTTGGGGTATCCGCCGAGTATTCGCGAGGCGTGTTCCGACTGGCATCCCCACTCGAGGAAATATCCTGCGTCCCCTTATTACTACAAAGCGGCGGACCCAGCGCTGCAGGAGGCGCTCTCTGACGGCGGGGCGTGGTATGCCACTCCGTTCGACGGAGACGAGACTCTAATACGGCCTTCTTATTCCAGTTCCGCACTGAAGAGCTTTCGAGCGCAGAGAGCAGAGAAATCAAGTAGCACTGAAATCGTTCCGCAAGTTCCTGACGAACAACGAACCGAGGTATGTTGATGACGATGGCGAATCCTATGCAATCCATACAGACAAATGAGATCGAACGCGAAGTCCGAAACTTTCTGGTGATGCACTTTCTCTCCGGCCGTGCAGAAAAACTGCGTGATGACGGATCGCTTTTAGGAGATGTGATCGATTCCACGGGAGTGATCGAGCTCGTCGGCTATCTTCAAGATCGCTTTAAGATCACCATCGACGATGAAGAGGTCATTCCGGCCAATCTCGACACCATAAAAAACCTGGCGGCCTTCGTCGCCCGAAAGCTTGACGCCCAGGTTTAGGCTGCGAAACGAATGGCGGCCCTGACGCGCATTAGCGATGTTGTAAAGCACTGGGCAGAGCATTCGCCGGATCGCACTGCTTTAGTCGAGAGTACCGGTGCTTGGACGTATGGGCAGCTGGCCTCGGCAATTTCTGACACCGAGACTTGGCTCCGCGGGCTGGGCGTGCGTCCGGGCGATCGGGTCATGGTCGTCGGCGAGAATTGCCGGGCGTTCGTAACGATTCTATTGGCCACGGCCGAAATAGATGCATGGCCCGTTCTAGTCAACGCCCGCCTGTCGGCCCGTGAGATCGACGAGATCAGGAATCACTGCGGTGCGCGTCGTGTGTTCTACACAACCAACGTATCGCAGCAGGCCGCGGATCACGCTAGGCGGCACGGGGCATCGGTTGAAGACAGGGATGGGTTTGGTTCAACTGGTATCGGTCCGCTAAACGAGGACTCACAACCGGAGCCGCTCGACGCGAACGTTAGCGACCGCGTTGGCGCTCTCATCTATACGTCCGGCACCACAGGACTTCCCAAGGGCGTGATGCTCTCTCACGGGAACCTGCTGTTTATGGCGGAAGGATCGGCGAAGGTGCGATCCGTCGGCCCGCGGGACCGGGTTCTTGGCGTGCTGCCGATGTCTCATGCGGTCGGCCTTTCCGTGGTTTTGCTGAGCTCGTTGCTTGCCGGTGCATCGCTCTATCTGACGCCGCGTTTCGATCCCATGACAGCGCGCGTCACGCTGGAAAAAGATCAGTTGACATTGCTATTGGGAACGCCCGCCATCTTTAACCAACTGCTGCAGTACGCTAAGCTCAGAAAAATTTCCTCTCTGAAATTCCCCGCCCTTCGGATCATCTCTTCCTCCGGCGCTCCTCTCGACTCTGCCACCAAGTCTGGCATCGAGAGCCTTTTCAGCATGGTTCTGCACAATGGTTACGGCGTGACCGAATGCTCTCCAACGATTGCCCTGACCCGGCCCGAATCGCCTCGTACGGACACTTCAATTGGCGCGCCGTTTCCAGGAGTCGAGATCAAGCTCGTCGGAAGCGACGGCAACGCGGCGCCTGCCGGGGGAGTCGGCGAATTGCGGGTGCGCGGTCCGAACATTATGAAGGGCTACTATCACGCGCCAGAAGAGACTGCTGCCGCAGTCGACGCCGAAGGATGGTTTAATACTCGCGACCTGGCACGATTGGAAGATGGAAATCTTTTCATCGTCGGACGCACGAAGGATCTGATTGTGCACCGCGGATTCAACGTCTACCCAGCCGAAGTTGAGGCGGTGCTGAATCGTCATCCCGCTGTGTTGCAGTCCGCGGTGGTGGGTCGCTCGGCGCGAGGAGACGAGGAAGTCGTCGCGTTCGTTCAGCTCCTGCCCGACTCGCCGCTTACCGCCGGCGAACTGGCAGATTACGCGGCTCGGCATCTTGCCCAGTACAAACGGCCGTCCCAGATTGTGTTGGTTTCCGCCATGCCCGTCACGCCCACAGGCAAGATTGTGAAAGGCGAACTCAAGAAAATCGCAGAAGGCAATCACTTCGGCGATAAGGAGTTCGCTCGCCTTCTCTAGTGGGCGAATGCGTGATGACGAAAGCTCATAAGGAGAGGAACTTATCTTGAATTCCGTCCCTCAAACAAAAGTTTGCATTATTGGAGCCGGACCTTACGGTCTCGCGATCGCGGCATATCTGAGCCACCTCGGTGTGGATTTCCGCATTTTCGGATCGCCCATGCGGCGCTGGCTGACCCAGATGCCGAAGGCTATGCTTTTGAAGTCAGAAGGCTGCGCCTCGGGTCTGCCGGACCCGGAGGGTCGCCACGGTCTTCCCCAATTCTGTCGCGAGGTCGGCCTGCCATTTATCGAATATGGCAGTCCGTTGTCACGAGAGACATTCGCGAGATACGCGCTTTCGTTTCAGCAAAAGTTTGTCCCTCAAGTGGAGGATGTCTTGGTGAGCGCGGTCAGCAAGACAGACGCTGGGTTTGAGGCATGTCTGAGCACCGGGGAGAAGTTACGAACAGACCGTGTCATCGTTGCTACAGGTTTGGATCAGATGGAACGGACTCCTGAGCGACTTGGCCGGTTGCCCTCTGAACTTTGTTCGCACTCCTCAGCCCATTATCACCTGAGCAAGTTCAAGGGCAAAGAAGTGATAGTGATTGGAGGCGGGCAGTCTGGGCTGGAGACAGCCGCTTTGCTAAAAGAGGAAGGAGCTTCTGTCACGCTGGTGGTGCGTGCGCCGGCGATTGCCTGGAACAAGATTCCATCAATGGCCCATCGATCCCTGTATCAGCGTTTGCGACGCCCGAGAACGCAGCTCGGCGAGGGGCTTCAGCTGTGGGTTTACGACAATGCGCCACAGCTCTTTCACCATCTGCCGCGGGGGGTTCGACTTTCGCGAGTGAAGGCATCACTCGGTCCAGCCGGAGGCTGGTGGCTAAAGGAACGGGTGATGGGGCAGTTGCCTACTTTAGTCGGTCATCAATTGAACGGCGCTGACGTGCGGAATGGGCGCGTAGCTTTGCAACTCACCGATCCAAATGGGCAGTCCAAAGTCTTAGCCGCCGATCATGTGATCGCGGCAACGGGCTACCGGTTTAATTTTCAAAACCTTCCGTTCCTGGATAAAAACCTGAAGCAGCGGATTAGGCACGAAGAATATATGCCTCAGCTATCGTCCAACTTTGAGTCTTCTGTTCCAGGTTTATACTTCACCAGCCTCGCGAGCGCGAATTCTTTTGGTCCTGTCATGCGGTTTCTCGCGGGAACGGGCTTCACCGCTCGTCGCATATCGCTTCATATCGCGAAAGATCAACGACCGCCGTCGGCTCGATTCGCCCGGTCACAAACTTGCGTGGAGAACTGAAGCCGTCGTCAGTCAGGATAGAGAAAAATGTTGCCTAGTCTGGATGCGAAGTACCCAGCTCTTATCCTGAAAATGAGCCACAGCCCCATCCACCATGGGGCTTTGGCGGTGGCAAGAACGCTTGGCCGGCTTGGTGTGCCTGTCTATGCGATTTCTGAGGATGCCTACACGCCTCTGGCCACGACGCGGTATCTGAAGAAAGCCTTCGTCTGGGAAAGTTGCCCGAGTGATCCAGAGTCGTTTGTGAAGGCGATGTCGTTGATTGGAGAGTTCATCGCCCGTCCCACGATCATCATCCCGATGGATGATCTATCCGCGGTGTACGTTGCTGAGAATGCGGCTAACCTAGCTCCGTGGTTTATCACTCCACCGGTCCGGCCACAGCTTCCCCATCAATTGGCGAACAAGGCGTCTCTCCATGCTCTCTGCGCTGAGATCGGGATACCGATCGCACGGAGTGTGGTGCCTTGTTGTTTCGATGAAGTCAGGGCATTCACCGAGGGAGCAAAATTTCCGTTGATGGTGAAAGCTGCCGAGCAGTGGGTTCCGTTGAGTGATTCGTTCGTTACGAAAGCGATATATACACCTGAGCAACTACTCGAGTTTTTCGAAACGTACAATTTTGAAGGAAACCGGCGTCTGATTATTCAGGAGTTCATTCCGGGAGATGATTGGATTTGTCACGGGTACTACAATGCCCAAAAAAATATAAGCGTGACGTTTACGGGAAGAAAATTACGCGGCTATCCTCCAGACGCGGGATCAACTGCCGTGGGGCTGTCTCTCGATAATCAAGCATTGCGGCGTGCGAGCGAGAAGCTCCTAAAGGCAGTTGCTTATTCCGGCATTATCGATATGGATTGGCGAATGGACGAGCGGGATGGAAAGTACAAGATTGTGGACTGCAACCCGCGAGTCGGCCAGAACTTTCGGATGTTCGAGAATAGTGCGGGGATCGACGTGGTTCGGGCGCAACATCTGGACCTGTCTGGGAGGAGCATTGATAATGCTGCCCTAATTGAAGGTCGGTTGTTCACCGTCGAGTCGTTTTATGCGCTCGCGCTTCTGCGCCGGATGCCCCGAGGTGTTTCGAAACAAGACGCTGAGAGGTATTTCTCACCTAAGAACGGGGAAGTGGCCTGGTGGAGCAGCGATGATCCAGCGCCGTTTTTTATAATGACCGCGCGTCAGTTCATCCGTTTGCTGGGCCTGGCTCTGGGACTCCGGCTATATTCTCCTTCGTTGCTCCGCTTCCAGAAAAGGCTTGGCATTATCCGCAATAGGCTAGCATCGACGGGGTAAGAATGGTCGATTGCTCAATTTCGGGCAACAGTCTGTAGCGCTACCTTGACCTGCTTTGAACCTCCGCTCTTAAAAACCTTTCCCGACATGTAACGGCGTTAGAATCCAAAGTGAAATTTGCTACAAAGGTCTCCACGATAAAAAATATGCCTCATCAATCTGCCGCAAATCATACAGTCGATTCAACGATAAATCGAATTAAACTGCGCCAGGCGCGGGTCGGAATTATTGGCCTGGGTTATGTGGGGCTGCCACTTGCTCTGCTGTTCGCGGAGCAGAAATTCGTTGTGACCGGCTTCGATGTCGATGCCCGCAAGATCGACACGTTGGCCAAGGGCGGATCCTACATCTATCGCATCGCGGCCGAGGAAATCCAGTCCGCCCAGGCGCATGGCTTTTCCGCTACCGCCGACTATTCGCAACTCACCGCAATGGACGCCATTATCATCTGCGTCCCGACGCCACTGAATGAATATCACGAGCCTGACCTCAGCTTCATTACCGACACCACTCACTCCATCGCTCCGCATTTGCGCGCCGGACAATTAGTGATCCTCGAGAGTACGACATATCCTGGCACCACCGAAGAAGTGATGATCCCGATCCTCGAAAAGGAAAACCGGGACGGGCTCAAAGCCGCGCGCAACGGTTCGCCCACCGGAAAAGAGTTTTTTGTGGCGTTTTCCCCGGAACGCGAAGATCCCGGCAATACCACGGTCGCCCGCCGCGACATTCCGAAAGTCGTTGGAGGATTGAATCCGCAGGCATCGGAACTGGCCGCCGCCCTCTATGGTTCCATCTTCACGCGTACCGTTCCAGTGTCGTCGCCGGCTGCCGCGGAAATGACGAAATTGCTCGAGAACATTTATCGCTGCGTCAACATCGCTCTGGTCAACGAACTCAAGCTGTTGTGCCTGCGCATGGGCATTGATATCTGGGAGGTCATCGCCGCCGCTTCTACTAAGCCGTTCGGCTTTCATCCTTTTTATCCCGGCCCCGGGCTCGGCGGTCACTGCATTCCGATCGATCCTTTCTATCTCTCTTGGAAAGCCAAGGAGTTCGATTTCCAAACCCGCTTCATCGAACTGGCCGGAGAAATAAACAACAACATGCCCTACCACGTTTTGTCTTCTGTGGCGGGAGCGCTGAATCGCCACAAGAAAGCAGTGAATGGCGCCCGCGTGCTGGTGCTGGGCGTAGCTTACAAGAAGGACATCGACGATCTGCGCGAGTCGCCTGCCCTGACCATCATCGAACTGCTGCAAAAGGACGGAGCCCAGGTCAGTTACAACGATCCCTACTTTCCCTTCATTGGCAAAGGCCGCAAATATGATCTGCAGATGAAGCGCGCCGAGCTCGAAAATCTCGGCCAGTACGACTGCGTCCTGATAGTCACTGATCACTCTGACTACGACTATCGCCGTATCGTTGGCGAAGCCCAACTGGTGGTCGATACCAGGAATGCCACAAAGGGGATTGATAGTGCCAAGATTGTGCGCTGCTAATCAGAGAAGTGGGGACGCTAGCCAGTCTGTCCGTGAACTGAGGAATGGCACTCTGAGCAGAGGGTGATCAGGTTTTCTTCGGAATCCTGGCCGGATTGGCTGCGAAACTGTTTGTGATGGACTTCCAGGTTCGACATCGCACCGCACCATTGGCATCGCCAGCTATCGCGACGCAGCACTTGCTGACGCAGGGTTTCATACGACTCCGCGTCGAGTCGCAAGCGTGGAGAGTCAGAGTTCGTCGAACTCATGACGCTTTCTCGCCTAGGCCGCCCAGAAAAGCCTGCTGCTGCTCTCCCGGTAGAAGCTTGAAGAATCTCGTCATCGAGAACAGCAGAGTCTCCGGATCTCCGTTGTCCAGATTGGCTCCCGCCAGAAAGTCCGCGCAGATCATTTCGAGACAGTAACCCCGAGATCGATCACTACCCAGCATGAGTGCCGCGATTTCGAGAGCGCGATCGATCACGGGAATCTGGCTCTCATACAGTTTGAAGTAGACAATTTCCCACGGCTCTGTTATTTTCCCCGTTAGTTCTCGCTCGACCGCCTGCTGAAAATCTTCCTTCGATAACTCTCGAGCTTTGTGCAACCAGGTTGCACAATCGAAGTTCTGCCGATCCCTCCGGGCTAACTTCGCCAGCTCGATCCCCTTCGCCCAGCCCACCTTCTTCAACTCCCTTCTCGCCTGCGGTGGCAGGTTCTCGTGAATTGACATCAGGTAGTACGCCTTCCGCCTCGATTCTGGAAACCGCCTCTCCAGAAACTCGTCGAACGACCTCAACGTCTCCAACCTCCAGTACTGTCCCGCCCGAACCTCGCATAGATAGCGCCCGAGTTCTACGAACATAGTGTCGCGCTCCATCTCTCTGCTTTTTCCCCACGCCAGAATTTCGTCGATCTTCGCCAGCACGAACTCGGCGCGCTTGCGGCTGAATTTTTGGCGGCATGGGCGGATTCCTAGAAATTAAGCTCGTCAAGCCAACCAAGATTTTCTGCTCCTGGACGTCGCACCAGGGCGGCGTCTGCCATCGCTTGCTTTCCCAAACAGAGGCCCACATACGGGCAGGTGCTGCAAGGGTTCTGCGGGAAGCGGATACCGCTGTGCGGGAGAAAGTCCGCCGACTCGATTCGACGGACTGTACTGTCCACCAAGTCGCCAAATTCCTGCCGCTGTTCGTCGGTGATGGTGGTGCGCAGGTACTGAATGTCGACCAAGCTCTTGCGGACGAATACGATTTGCGCGACTTCTGCGATGCCGGTCATCCACGAATAGCAGACCAGCTGCGGATCCAGAGACAGGAGCCCCTCAGGTTCTTCCGGATATCGACTCGCACTGGTCTTCCACTCCAGCAGACAGGGAGTGCCATCGAGTTTGCCGATGGCATCGATGTAGGCCACGAAGTCGTTCTTCTCACCAACAGGTCGAGTGAACTTGACTTGCAGATTCCGTCGAGGCTGGAGGACCTGGACGCGATTGTCCTGGCAAAAGCGGGTTAACAGCATGATGCCTTGCCGCAGCATGCGATCCCAGGAGTCTCGGTTGGAGTAGTGCAGGTCCTGGCTTTGACACGCAGACCACTGGTCGAACAGGACTGCGCCGGGATCTTCTCGCCGAAAGACAGCGCCCAAGGCTTGTTCGAAGGCACGCCCGAAGGGCATCGCGGCACTGGTGTCTTTCTCCTTCCAGCCATCGAGATAGCGATGGCGATAGCGTCGCGGGCAGGTGAGGTACTGGCTGATCTGCGTGTAGCTGTAGGTCATTAAGCCACCTGCGGATTGTCCAAGTTTGCCGGCGAAAGTTCTTCCCACTGGACCGCCGGAGCGAAGCCGTCCAGTCGGAGCAGGGAAGCGCCGTTGAAGTCGATGTGGCTGATCTTGACCACGCCCTTTAGACCGACGAGCTGCCTCTCGTCGACTTCGTCCCTTCCCAGCAGTTCAGTGTCGTAGCTAAAATCGCGCAGGAACCAGTTCAGCTTCCACAGGGTCTTCGGGGTGCAATAGAGCCGGCTTGAAAGAGAGTGGCCAGCGAAACGGTTGGGTTCAAGAATGGCTAGAGTGAGGGTGTAGTAGGGCTTCTGCGCTTGCGGCTGAAACCTGACACGTTGCACGCGGACCAGAAAGACTCCGTCGGGAACCTGGTCGGCGGCACAGCGATCGGCGGCGTGGAGTCCGGTGATCTGGCGCTTCATGCGGCACCTTCTTTCTGGCTGGGGTAGCTGTTGAGCTGGCAGAGCAGGGCGTTGCGGTCTTTCTCGGCCCAATCGGCTAGGTGTGTGACAAACGCTTCTACCTGCTCACGGGTGGCATCGCGAAGGGCCTTCACCGCGCAGAAGTCGGTGGCGTAGGCCTTGACCAGGTTGGGATCAAGCTGATGCTGACGAATTACTTGGCAAAGGCGGTCGCGAACTTTCGGGCTGCCGTGACCATTTCCATTGGTCGCTTGCGGAGGCACTTTCTTCAATTCCGGAGATGCCTGGGGCGCTTCGGCGGACCCAATCTCTTCGACGGAGCAGATGCCTATGCCGTAGGCCTTACGCAGCGCTCGGTTTACCGCACGGGTCTCGGCCACCCGCATTTCGGCGCCGTGGACAAGGAACGAAACATTCGACGGGTCAGCGTCCCCATAACCGACAAAGCCGGAAGAGCTCTTGGACGGATAAACTGTCGCTTTGAGGACAAACCGACTCGCCGCGGAATCGCAAAGGGAATCGACGACCTCGACGTGCATGCCGCTACATCTTTTGCGGCGTGCCAGTCGAAGGAGGCCGGTGTGCGTGACATACCAGGAACCGCCAATGAACTGAAGTTCGCCATTGCTCAACGAGAAGCGGAAATCGTTAGATAAAGCCTCCAGCGACTTTGCTACGCGCCTAGGCAGTGTTCCGCCCAGCAACTGACGTGCAAGCGTGATCTTCCAATTAGAGAAAACGATCGAGGAGATTGAGACTACGGGTGAAGTACCGCAAGACCTGAAGCAGAGAATTTTGGCCATATGGCCAAAATTTGAACCGTTCTGGGCTTCACTCGAGTCCGTCACCCAAGAAGCGTCGCGAAATCCACCTTTTTCAAAGCTCTTTAAGACCGTAAGTTTGGAGGAACATCCTTCGGCTGAAGCGGTGTTTATGATTGTCATCGCAATCAAATACATCGAACATCTGAGTAGCATGAGATCTGCCGGGGTAATCGAAGTTGCGACTGCGCAACACGTCGTTCCGGGTCGCGAAGACCTGGACCGAATTCTTCGGTACGAGACAGCGATCGATTCGGAACCTCGGTCGTGCCATCGACCGACTCGATCGCCTGCAGCGACGTCGGAAGGGAGAACCCATTCCTCCTTCCGTGAGTGTGCGCTTGACGCAATGAATTAGGGTTACAGCGCCGCTCGTCCAAGGAATGCCCGAATGCGAGCAGGCCTCACTGCGCTCTCGCAAATCTTTTTCTCGACACAGTCCAGAAAACGAGAAACCCGCCGCATCGTTGCTGCGCTCGGGTGCTCTTAAGCAACCGAGGAGAGGTGTTCTTGCCATGTACGCATGTACCCCCACAACAGAGCCGGGCAAAGGCACTCAAGAGCCATTTACAGAGGTGATGTCACCCGACTAACCTTGCGGAGTTCCTTGAGAACGATTCGAAAGTAGTTTCCAGTTAATTGGGCCCGGGGCTGCAACCGTCAATTCAAGAATACGGGAGGCCTTATGACCAGACTGGCTGTCTATCGCTCGTCGCTCCTGGCTTGCTTCGCTGCCATCGCCTTTCTCCCTGCATTTTCCCAGTCAGTGGTGGTGACTCCGACCACCTTATCATTCGGCAATCAGCCTCAAGGTAGTTCCAGTTCCGCTCACAAGGTAACCCTGAAAAATGGACAGACTTCGGCAATCACTGTAACCAGCATTTCTACAAGCCTGTCCGACTATGTGGCATCCAATAACTGTCCGGTCAGCCCAGCTACTCTGGTCGCCGGCGCCACTTGCACGATCTCGATAACCTTCACACCGAGCGTGGAAGGGAGCCGAACCGCCACACTCACAGTTGTCGACACTGGGCTTTCAAGTCCTCAATTAGTGACCCTGACCGGTACGGGAACCGCTCCTTCTTTGCTCTCGATTGCAGTCACTCCGGCCACGGCATCGGTGGCCGCAGGCTACACGGAGCAGTTCACCGCCACTGGAACCTATAGCAACGGCACGACAGAGAATCTGACCGACACAGCCATCTGGAGTTCGTCAGCGACGGCTGTGGCCACGGTAGTAGAAACCAGCGGGTTCGCGACTGGCGTTGCTCAGGGAAAGGCCTCCATCACGGCTACCGTGGGAACGATCAGCGGTTCTGCCAGGTTGACAGTCACACCTGCGGTGCTGACTTCGCTTTCCGTTACTCCCAACACTGCGTCCATTATTGCCGGCGAGACCGAGCAATTCACGGCCACAGGAACCTACAGCAATGGCACTTCACAGAATCTGACCAGCACAGCTAAATGGAGTTCTTCGTCTACTTCGGTAGCAACCGTCAAAAACACCGGTCTGGCCACCGCAGTCGCTCAGGGCACGGCTACCATCACAGCCGCAGTGGGGACCGTCAGCGGCTCAGCGACATTGACCGTCACGTCGAATGTCTTGCTTTCGATTTCCGTCACTCCCGCGACGGCGACCATCCCTAGTGGCAACAGCTTGCAGTTCACAGCTATCGGCACCTATAGCAACGGTAGCAAGTTGACGCTTACGAGCTCGGCCCAATGGACTTCGTCCGCAACTTCGGTGGCCAGTGTGAGCAGCAGCGGACTAGCGACCGGGGAGGTTCAGGGAACGGCCACGATCACAGCTACTGTAGGAGCAATCAGTGGCTCTGCCACGCTGAAGGTCAAGCCTGTGATCCTGACCTCGATTTCCGTAACACCCGCGACAATTTCTGTCGCCGCCGGCTACGCACAGCAGTTCACCGCGACCGGAACCTACAGCAACGGCACGACCGAGAATCTCACCAGCACTGCGACCTGGACTTCCTCGGCGACCTCGATCGCGACCGTGAACAGCGGTGGTTTGGCTAACACCCTGATTCAAGGAACCGCAGTAATCACTGCCACGTCCGGAACGATCAGCGGCTCTGCCACATTAACGGTAACCCCCGCAGTCCTGACATCGATCTCAATCAGTTCGGCGAGCGCTTCAATTGCTGCGGGGACGACGGAGCAATTCACGGCGACGGGAACGTATAGCGATGGCAGCACTCTGAATCTGACGAATGCAGTGACTTGGAGCACGGCGGACTCAACCATCGCCAAGGTCAGCGCGCAAGGACTGGCCACCAGTGTTGCCGTGGGAAGCACCAGCATCGCAGCCACCTCGGGGGCGATCAGCGGTTCGAGCACGCTGACTGTCACTCCGGCGATTTTGGTTTCGATCGCGGTGACGCCGGCAATCCCGACCATTCCGCTGGGAACGACGCAGCAATTTACCGCGACCGGCACCTACACCGACGGGAGCATGCAGAACATTACCGACACGGTGCAGTGGAGTTCGGATACGGCCACGGTGGCCATGATCAGCAATGCGGCGGGTTCGCAGGGAGTGGCCAGCAGCGCTGGACAAGGCACGGCGACCATCTCGGCCAGTGCCGGGACGGTGACGGGATCGACTATTCTTACGGTGACCTCAGCCGCGCTGGTG